>Ga0180215_1000184_pt1 | contig 89703 bp, 84 predicted proteins | sample eDN3rd37CBELigBY_FD_128871 | JGI IMG/M metagenome (GOLD analysis project Ga0180215, IMG submission 128871) | Enriched backyard soil microbial communities from Emeryville, California, USA - eDNA 3rd pass 37_C BE-Lig BY (version 2) (version 2) | ecosystem: Environmental > Terrestrial > Soil >...
ACAACAGCGGTAAGGGCGCGGACGAACGCGGGAACAACGGTCGAGGCAATGGCGGCAAGGATGACGACAGCGGTAAAGGCGCGGACGAACGCGGGAACAACGGTCGAGGCAATGGCGGCAAGGATGACGACAGCGGTAAAGGCGCGGACGGACGAGGAAACAACGGCCGAGGCAATGGCGGCAAGGATGACGACAGCGGTAAGGGCGCGGACGAACGCGGGAACATGGGGTTTGATCACGGAAATATAGTCGGGTCGCTCATGCCCATTCCAGAACGAATGGACTTACTCAAAATGATGATTGAGAACCTTCCCTAATGGTGCTACAATGATCGTGAATCTACGACAATTGAATATCGTGATCCGTTTACACAGAGGAAGTCTTTACTAGTTAGTATCAAGAAACCAATCTGCCTGCAAACGAGGTGGTTGGTTTTTTTGATTGCATTTTTTACGCTGTATGATTGCAGTGCGCTCATGTTGGCCGGTCGGTTACTTACTGCGATGTTTAACTATCAGATGCTGCATAGGGAGAGTGCGTGTTATTGAAGACTGCTAGAAAGCCGTCTTATTATCGAACCAACATGCGGATCGGGATCGTCGAAGGGATACCTGCTACGATCATCTTCATGACATTGGGTGGCCCGTATCTAACGGGATTTTTGTTGTATCTAGGTGCTTCATCTGTTGAAGTGGGGATCGCTGCGGCGATTCCGGCCCTGTCGAACGTCCTGCAGATCGTATCAGCTCTCGCGATGCAGTATATGAATAATCGCAAGACGGCATTGATTATCTTTGCGGGTACGCATCGCGTCCTATGGGCGGCGACCGGTCTTGTGCCATTCGTGTTCCCTCAGCATATGTGGGTGTCAGCATATCTCGTCATGCTGCTAGTCGCTTATAGCTGCAACGCGATCGGTGGTGTCGTGTGGACCTCGCTTATCGCAGATATGGTACCGTCCAAGGTGCGGGGTGGATATTTTGGCCTGCGGAACGCATTGCTCAACACATGCGGTAGTATCTCCTTGTTCGTGAGTGGCTTAGTGCTGGATCAGTATGGAGAAGATGTCGGATTTACTTTGATCTATATCATATGTGCTGTAGCGGCGGTTCTTAATGTCATCTTGCTCTTCACTTATCCCAAGGTGGATTTTGAGAAATCTCTCGAAACGGATGTCAGAAGGCGGTTGATGAAGCCGTTCCGTGATCGAACGTTCTTTAAAACATCGTTTTTTATCGCAATCTTTTTATTTTTCCAGGGTGGAGTCGTGCCATTCTTTAATTATCTCATGCTAGATGTATTGATGATCCGATATTCATGGGTTTCGGTTATTACGATCATCCACTACATCGCGATGATCTTCGCTTATTATTATTGGGGAAGGCTGAATGCCCGGTTCTCCACGAGACAGCTGCTGATGTGGGCACTTCCGATCATCGGTCTATCGTGCCTAGCGTGGGGGCTGATCGGGATTCTTCCGGCCATTCCGATGCTGATCGTGATCCATGTCCTGCTAGGTATCGGTCTCGGTGGATATAACTTGCTCAACTTCACGTTCGTCATCGGCGACACCCCGAAAGCCGATAGGCCTGTCTATATCGGAGTATTCATGGCATTAACAGGGCTGTTGACATTCGCTGGCTCAACGCTGGGCGGGTTCGTATATGATGCGTTAACGGAACAGCCACGATATGTTCAAGTTCATGGTGTGACACTCACGATCGGCAGTATCCTGATCATCATGATGGCGATCTGGGGTAGAAGAGTGTTCGGCACGAGCTGGAGGGCTTCAAGGATACGCGCTCGTTAACGATTCATTAAACAGAATAATATGTCGGTCCTGGTCGAATGATTGATCCAGGACTTTTTGTTGTGGATTTATATATAATTAGTAAGGTAAAAAACAATAATTTCTCATGTTATATTATTACTTTGTAAGCGCTATACTTATAAATAATAACAAGGGGGGATATGTTATATGAGCATGCGAAAGCTATTGGTATTGCTGTTCTCATTGGTGTTCTTATTAGCAGCATGTAGTGGTGAAGGGTCAGGAACGAATGGCAATAAGTCAAAGGGCAATAATGAAAACGGTAACAAAGCAACCAACGACGGGTCTTCTAATAATGGTTCAGATGATGAGGCCTATTATTCTACTCCTACGATGGACTTCGACTTAGGCGGTAAGACGATCCGCGTCGTCTCTTGGTGGGATATGACCATCCCAGATGATAATCCGGACAATATTCAGCGGAAGGCAAATCTGGAAGCTCTGATGGAGAAGCATAACTTCAAGATGGAGTATATCGCGATGGATTACGGCGAGTATCAGGAGAAAGTGACAGCATCGCTAATCGCGGGCGAGCCAGTAGGTGATATCGTACGGTTAGGTAAGACGTATACGGTACCAGCGCTGGTAAGACAGGACTTACTGTGGCCGATCGATGATTATACGAAGAACCCCAATGCATTCAACCAACTCGTAACGAATGAATTATACACCTACGAAGGTAGAGGCTATGGATTTACTGAAGGGCAAGCGAATCTCGTCCAAGGTATCTTCTATAATCGTACACTGATGCAAGAGCTCGGTCTAAAGTCTCTGCAGGATTATGTGGATGAAGACAACTGGAACTGGGATACGTTCATCCAGGTAGCCAAAGATGCCGACCGTGATACAGATAATGACGGAAGCTTGGACAGATGGGGGCTAGCGAATGGTTCCTTGCTGGAGTTTGCACTAGCATCTAACAACACAGGACTAACGAAGGATGATAAGCATAATCTAGATGATCCTAAGACAGTCGAATCGCTCAACTTCATGTCCAGATTGGCTGTTGAACAAGTAGCCAGACCGACAGAAGGCGGAGATTGGACAGAGGCAGGTCAATTCTTCCGTCAGGGTAATACGCTGATGCTAGCAGGTGCATTATGGGAGCTAGAAGGCATCAAGAATGATCTACCGGACTATGATATCGGCTTCGTCCCATTCCCTAAGGGACCGAGCGCTACGGAGTATCATTCGTACGAGGGTCTGTTCCAAGCACTGACGATTCCGAAGGCAGTGCCGAATCCAGAGCAACTGATGTATATATGGGAGAAGATCAACGATATCGATTCGATCTACGACTATCCGGATCAAGCGTTCTATGAGAAGGTATTCTCGACAGAAGAAGATATTGAGAACGCGAAGATGATTGCGCCGAACATGCTCGTGCTTGATCATCATACGTTCCCGAATCTACGATATTATGATTTTGATTATGAATTACGGTCCGGGGTATCTGTATCGACCGTCATCGAAACCTACAAGCCAGTCTTCCAGTCGGCGATCGACGAGGTATATAATAACTAAACAGCATAAGGATAAGCGAAACAGCCGACATCAACATGTCGGCTGTTTCTTTCGGTGTCTGATCGTATGAGGTTATGAGGTAAGCTTATGAGTATCAACCTTCTTCGACGAAGGCTTTAGACTGCGCGAAGAAGGCTTGTATCGCAAGGGACGCTGCACCGACGGCAGCAGATTTCATCCCGAGATTCGAGAACTCGATATGAACCCTCTTATGATGATAGGGCAAGCTTCGCTGCTCCACACAGTTCAACATAGATGACTCGATCCACGGCTTTATGAGTGCTAGTCGGTTACCGATCACGACGAGCTCTGGATTGAAGGTATTGATGACATTGGCGATACCGATCCCGAGATAGGTACCGACGCGTTGGAACAGTTCAACGATTCGGGAGTCGCCTTGGTTGGCCATATGGATCAGAGAGTCTAGGGTTAATTCTGACTGGCCGTCAGCTATTCGATCTGGTCCTTCAGCATCGACCGGCTCGTGCTGAGCCTCTGCCAGAGGAAGATTCACTGTACCCGTTCCTGACTCACGTAGATACGCAGCAGCCTGGGAGAGCAGAGCGTGCTCGGATGCATATAGCTCCCAGCAACCGCGATTGCCGCATGAGCATAGTAAGCCATCCATATGGATCGTCATATGTCCCATCTCTCCAGAGAATCCTGAGAATCCACGGTAGATAACGTTATTCACGATGATCCCAACTCCGATGCCGATACCTGCACTAACATAGATCATGTCTTTTGCTGAGCCGTATGCACCGTATGCTTTTTCGCCTAGTGCACCAGTATTCGCTTCGTTGTCCACGGTGACGGGCAGTTGAAACATGCTTTCGATCGACGAACGGATATCTAGATTATGCCACTTCAGATTAGGCGCTGAGAGGATGATGCCTTCCGAATTAACTAGCCCCGGCACTCCGATGCCGACACCGACGATCCCATAAGGGCTCTCTGGGATGGACGTGAGTGCCCATCTGATCGCATCAGCTAGTTGCTCAAGCGCGTAGTCAACATTCAGATCTTGCTCTCGTAGTGGGATCCGGCGCTCTTTCACGATGCTCCCCTTCAGATCCGTTACGACAGTTAAGATATAGTTGACACCGAGATCGATCCCGACAGCATATCCAGCCTTATCGTTGAATAACAGCATGACCGGCTTGCGGCCACCGCTTGATGCTCCTGGTCCCGTCTCGTATACGAGCTCGCTGGCGATCAGTTCAGTCACCAGGTTCGAGACGGTCGCTTTGTTCAGACCGGTCTTCTCTGATATGGCGGCTCTTGATACGGGAGATGCTTCGATGATCGTGTCTAAGATGATCGATTTATTCAATTTCTTCATGAGATGCAAATCTCCTGTAACCTTCACCAAGGCCCACCTCGACTGTTCATGCGTGATCTATATTATGCTGCTCTGCGCCTCGATATATCAGACATACGCCGTATGTATAGACGACGTACTATCAGCCTGATAATGAATGAATACGAATACAATGTGAAATGAAAGATAATACTTAGTTTATCGTATCGACAAAGTAAGTCAAGAGTGGTAAGATTAAAACTGGTTATACTATCACTGTTCATAGTAATGAATTAATTGGAGGGATTCGAACAAATGGCGTACTTTGAAAGCGTTGGCAAGATCCAGTACGAAGGTAAGGAAAGCAGCAATCCACTCGCATTCAAACATTACAACCCGCAACAGGTCGTGCTTGGTAAGACGATGGAAGAGCATCTAAGATTCGCTGTTGCTTATTGGCATACGTTTACCGCTACAGGAACGGACCCGTTCGGTGCTGGTACGATGGTTCGTGCATGGGACAGGCTGTCTGAGATGGACCTGGCGAAGGCACGCGTAGAGGCATCCTTCGAGTTCTATGAGAAGATCGGAGCACCATTCTTCTGCTTCCATGATCGCGATATCGCTCCTGAAGGCAGCACGCTGCAAGAGACGAACAAGAACTTAGATGAGATCGTTGCATTGATCAAGGAACGCATGCAAGCTAGCAATGTGAAGCTTCTATGGAATACAGCGAACATGTTCACGAACCCTCGTTTCGTGTTCGGTGCTGCAACTACTTCCAATGCCGATGTATATGCTTATGCAGCAGCGCAAGTGAAGAAAGCGTTGGAGCATGCTGTTGAGCTTGGCGCAGAGAACTATGTATTCTGGGGCGGCCGTGAAGGATACGAGTCATTACTGAACACGGATATGCAGTTTGAACTCGATAACCTGGCTCGCTTCTTCCATATGGCTGTTGACTACGCGAAGGAGATCGGATTCAAGGGACCGTTCTTGATCGAGCCTAAGCCGAAGGAGCCGACGAAGCATCAGTACGACTTCGACGCAGCTACGACGATCCAATTCTTACAGAAATACGGTCTGACAGATCACTTCAAGTTGAATCTAGAAGCGAACCATGCGACGCTGGCAGGTCATACATTTGAGCATGAGCTGCGTGTAGCACGCATCAACGGCATGCTCGGTTCGATCGATGCGAACCAAGGCGATCTGCTGCTCGGCTGGGATACAGACGAGTTCCCAACTGATCTGTACTCTGTCACACTAGCGATGTATGAGATCCTGAAGAATGACGGTCTAGGAGCAGGCGGTGTGAACTTCGACGCGAAGGTTCGCCGTCAATCGTTCGAGCCGGAAGATCTCTTTTACGCACACATCGCAGGTATGGACAGCTTCGCGATCGGCCTCAAGGTTGCAGCTAAGCTGATCGAGGATCAAGTCATCGAGAACATCCTCGACGAGCGCTATGCTACGTTCAAATCCGGTATCGGCGCTGAGATCGTATCGGGTAAAGCAACGCTGAAGTCGTTGGAGCAGTATGCACTGCAAAACAACGAGATCAAGATCAAATCTGGACGTCTGGAGCAAATCCGCAACACATTCAACCAATATCTGCTTAGCGTTCAGTAATCACGGGCTTCATCATGGAGGATATCCCTTTCATCCGCAGGGTGGATGCGATATCCTCCTTTTTCACGGTTAGGGAAGTTTAACTTCGTTAATGAGCGATAAAGCTTGGCGAGACTGTGCTAACTGGCGATAAAACCTACCACTTAACGCGGTCGCTCATCTGTGAATGGCTTCGATAGAGGTTTTCTCACGGTTAGGAACCAAATATACTTAAGAAATCATTCTATCCCGGTAAAGAAGTGCGGGATATGATTCTCGTGCTGCTAGGATGATCTGTAAACAAGGAAAGGAGTTGTGATGGATGATGAAATATGTAATCGGTGTCGATCTAGGAACGAGTGCTGTGAAAGTGCTGCTCGTGGATCAAGAAGGTCAAGTGGCGGCAGAGGCATCGGAAGCCTATCCGCTCTATCAACCCAAATCAGGCTATAGTGAGCAGGACCCAGAAGATTGGGTGAAAGGTACGGTCGTGGCATTAGCTTCTGTGCTTAAGCAATCTGGCGTAGATCCGCAACAGATCGAAGGGATTAGCTTCTCCGGTCAGATGCACGGACTAGTGCTGCTGGATGGTGATAACAAGCCACTTCGTCATGCGATCCTCTGGAACGATACTCGGACAACCGAGCAGTGTCGTGAGATCGAACGAACGCTAGGGGATGATCTGCTACGCATCACGAAGAACCCTGCGCTAGAAGGGTTTACGTTACCGAAGATTCTATGGGTGAAGCAGTACGAGCCAGAGCTCTTCGCGAAGGCGCAAGTATTCGTGCTGCCGAAGGATTATGTTCGTTATCGGCTGACTGGGCAGATCCATATGGACTACTCTGATGCAGCAGGAACGTTGCTGCTGGATGTGGCGAACAAGGAATGGAGTAATCGAGTGCTCGAAGCATTCGGGCTTCCTGCTTCCATATGCCCGCCCCTCGTTGAATCACATGGGTATGTCGGCGATCTGCTGTCAGATATCGCAGCTGAGACAGGGCTATCTACATCGACTCGAATCTTCGCTGGAGGTGCGGATAACGCCTGTGGTGCGATCGGCTCCGGAATCCTGCAGGCAGGCTTAACGATGGCTAGTATCGGAACGTCTGGTGTTGTCTTATCGTACGAGGATAACCGCGATCAAGACTTCCAAGGGAAGGTTCACTTCTTCAACCACGGCAAGCAAGATGCCTTCTATGCGATGGGTGTAACGCTAGGTGCAGGGTATAGCCTGAGCTGGTTCAAGAACACGTTCGCGCCTGATAAGAGCTTCGATGAATTGCTTGGCCGTGTCAGCGACGTTCCAGCCGGCTCGAACGGTCTGCTGTTTACACCATATCTTGTCGGAGAGCGGACTCCACATGCAGATGCTCTTATACGTGCTAGCTTCATCGGCATGGATGGCTCTCATACGATCCATGATTTCGCTAGAGCGGTGATGGAGGGCATCACGTTCTCGCTGAACGAATCGATCGAGCTGTTCCGCCAGGCGGGCATCAAGGTGGATCGGATCGTCTCGATCGGAGGCGGTGCGAAGAACGAGGATTGGCTGCATATGCAAGCGGATATCTTCAATGCCGAGATCGTGCAGCTGGCGAACGAACAAGGTCCTGGGATGGGTGCGGCGATGTTAGCGGCATTAGGATGTGGCTGGTTCGAATCGCTCGAGCAATGTGCTGCCAAGTTCATTCGTTATGAGAAGACGATCAAGCCAGATGCTGAGCGTGTGAGCACCTATGCGAAGCTGTTCGAAGTATACAAGCAAGTTTATGCTCAGACCAGATCACTGAACGAGCAACTGGCTCCTTTCCGTCCGTAAACAGTAATGCGAAATATCCGTTGATCGAATAACATCACCTGAGCTCGCGCATAATATCGCTATCGTGTTCTTCACGAATCGATAAGACAAAAGGTCAGGTGATACGATGGCAAGATTAGCGTTGCTACTGATGATCATCGGAGCGTTGAACTGGCTGTTAGTAGGTCTGTTCGAATGGGATCTCGTAACGGCGATCTTCGGCGGAGAAGTGATTCGAGATTCATCTCTGTTCAGCAGAATCATATATGGTTTAGTCGGGTTAGCCGGGTTATATGGGATCTCCCTGTTGTTCAGAGAAAGATCATCTATCTGAGTACCACCGTCCCTCAGACATGTCTCACACATGTTTGAGGGACGGTTTTTTTCTCACCGCATAGGAAAGTTTAACTTCGTTAAAGCGATCAAGCGTGGCGAGGCTTTCCTATTGGCGATAAAACCTTCCACTTAATGCGGTCGCTCATCTGTGAATGGCCTCGATAGAGGTTTTCTCACCACATAGGAAAGTGTAACATCGTTATAGCGATTTGGCGTGTGGCGAGGCTTTCCTATTGGCGATAAAACCTTCCACTTAATGCGGTCGCTCATCTGTGAATGGCTTCGATAGAGGTTTTCTCATGTGAACTCTTACTCCAGATCCGGCTGAATCAGCTGTAAGAGTCCGTGGGGGAGCTCGAACTTCTGGTTACCGATCACGAGCTGCTCTTCGCCTTTTTGGTGCGATTTGATCTTCTCGATCTCTTGATGCAGTCGTTGCATCTTCTTGTCCAGCTCGGTTGCGGTATCTGCCGCTTCTTTCAGTTCTTTCAGCAGCTGTGCAGGAATATCCTCGTCATACTTATAGAAGATTTTGTGCTCGAGACTGGCCCAGAAGTCCATCGCGATCGTGCGGATCTGGATCTCCACATAGACCATCTCACGTCGGTCAGACATGAAGACGGGGACTTGGACCATCATATGCAAGCTTTGGTATCCGTTCGGTTTTGGGTTGGCGATATAGTCCTTAACGGAGATGATCTTCAGATCGCTCTGCTTCTGTAGCATATTACTGATCGTGTAGATGTCAGAGATGAACGAGCATGTGATGCGTAAGCCTGCGATATCCCGCACATTCTCCTGTATGTCTTGAATAGAAGCTCCGCAGCCCTTACGCATGATCTTGTTCAAGATGCTTTCCGGGGACTTGATGCGAGACTTCGTATGTTCGATCGGGTTGTAGTCATGTAGCAGCTGGAATTCTTCCTTCAGGATCTCGACCTTCGTCTCGATCTCATCCAGCGCGAATTTATACATCATCATGAAACGAGTTATCTTGTTCTTCAGCAGCTTGAATTGTTCGAGCTGGTTACTACTACTGCCGCCGCTCATAAGCATGTTCCTTTCCGTGTTCGATTTATTCAAGATATGTAACACTAGTACGTCCGAATAGTATGTGGGGTTACGCTATTATTCATCATAACGCATTCACGTATAGATTTCCTCCTGAGGACGAATAATAAGAAGCAGATGAATATGATCTTCAACTATAGTCCTTAGGAGTGTGGATGATGAAGCTTGCATTAGCCTTAATAGCGTTACTAGTAGCGGGAGTGGGGCTTGATTATTATGCTGGAGATAGCCGAGTAACGGCTGTTCACACAGCCTCCGAGCATACGAGACTCCAGACTTCCCTCCTGAATACGCAAGGGGAGAAGATCGGACAAGCTGTCTTGATGCAGACAGAACACGGAGTACTGATCCACGTCGATGCGAAGGGGCTCCCTGCAGGGTGGCATGCGCTCCATATACATGAATATGGTGTATGCGAAGCGCCGAAGTTCGAATCAGCAGGAGGACACTTCAACCCCGATACGAAAAAACACGGGTACGACAATCATAAGGGCTTTCATGCAGGTGATCTGCCGAATGTGTATGTGAATGAATCTGGAGAGCTACATGTAGAATTGTTCACGGATCAGGTGACGCTGGAAGCGAACAAGGCCAACACCTTACTGCGTAAAGGCGGAACAGCTATCATGATCCATGAGGGTGCCGATGACTATCAGACAGACCCAGCCGGTGCAGCAGGCGCACGGATCGCTTGCGGTGTGATCGGGCAGTCTGCATGATCCTTGTGAGCTTCGGCATCGGCAGATGTGCACATGCAAAGAAGGGTGCAGGTATATACCGGGAGGTATATCCTGCACCCTTTTCACATGATCTAAGCGGGATCCGAGGAGCTCCTTCTTATCTTGATACCACCCTCAACATTCGTCGCGCTAGTTAGCTGTTAGATGGATTGTGGACTGTTCGATTAGAGATTGTTAGATGACGAATGCACGAGAGATAATCACCAATAAGATAAAGAGTACCAGGATCGCGCCTGTGGAAGTGAAAGCACCGTATCCTACTGCGCCCATGATATCCACTCCTTCCTGTTAAGGATAATGCATCATATGCATCTGGACGGATATGGTATGGATGATTGTCACGATCTACATAATGTGTGCACTAGCCTGGATCGGTATCGGTTCTGGATAGACAGAATCGGTCAAGTGAAATTCCTGCTCTCGAAGTGCTGGTGGTGCTAACGGAAATACAGTACGCTATTTACTCGAAAATGGCTATTTTCTATGAGCTAACGGAACTGAGGTACGTTATTCGTAATAAATTACCCTCAACTCGGTCCAAATGATTGAAATAAAGCATCTGAGTTCCGTAAGCAACCAGAAAAACCTTCTTTTTCGCGAAATAAAGCATCTGAGTTCCGTAAGCAAAAATATTGAAGAATGTTGTGAGATGGTAGAGGATTCATGATGGATGTGGGCTTCCGAGAAGGCGGAGTGCGAGTTTTTCGATCTGTTCATACAGTCTGCGATGGATCGAGAGCACGAGTGATGAAGGAACCACCGATCTCAGCATGGGTGAGAAATTGACTCATGCTCTATCGACAGACTATACTTGTAAAGAAATCAAATTTCTCAGAGAACGGGTTATCATTCTTATCGTAACACTTTTGCATAAATAACGATCACCTATACTGGACGCGGTACGTTGGTGATGCGATGAAATCACATGTTCTCATACACATATCCTACGACGAGGAGCGGCTTATCCGTTATGATTATTGCGTTGTTCAAAATGCTGGGTGTATTCATGCTCATATTCATCATCGTGATCATCTTATCCGTGTTAGGCATCTTCAATAAACTGCGAGGTAAAGGCGGGGGCTTCGGTGGAGGCGGGGGCGGTGCGCGTCCGTTCTTCGGGAATGGTACAGCCTTCCGCGGTGGACGAAATGTTGAGCGATGTCCGAGCTGTCATCAGTCGATCGTCGTAGGCAAGCAGCCAGGCAGCTGTCCGAAGTGCGGTACGCCACTAGGTCGTAACCAAGAGGGGAAGCTGTTGATTCGTATAAATTGATGGTTGTCATAGGGAGTGGATTCAGGTTGTTGCGGATGAGATACGGCGGTGCGCTGATTTTCGTATTGGCGGCCGTTTTTTGTTGGTTAGGTGTTCGTTATGCCCCTCTTGAAGTCAGCGCTGATGTATATACAGTTGGTTCGATAGAGCCTTCGGGATCCGTGTATCTGTCGCAGCGAGCGACACTGCATGAGCATCATCCAGGCGGCGCGTTGCAGGCGGAAGGGACCACGTGGCAGGTATTCACCTATGTATTGAAGGTGGTCTACTATATCTCGTTCACGTTGTTTATCGGTTGGTTACTGTGGAGTAACTGGCTGCGTCGTCGCTCACTTGTGACGAATCAGGCGCGGGATATCGGAGCTTTCCTGCAGCGGATGCACTTCTTAGCATTGATGGGGTACGGATTCGTCTATATATATGACTTACAATTGCGCACGGGTGAAGATATCGCAGCAGCCTTATTCGATTACATACAGGGATGGTCATTCATCGCGTTGTTCGTGCTAGCACTAGCAGGGTTCACGATCTTATATAAGAAGCTATCATGGGATCTCATATGGTCGCTGCTGGTTGCTGCTGTACAGAGTCTGAGTGGTCATAGCACGAGCTATGAGCTGCCATGGCTTACGCTGCCGTCTTATACGATCCATTGGCTCGCAGCTGCCATATGGATCGGCGGAGTGTTGTTCGCTGCTTACCTCTATCGCACACAACGTGAGAGGCTGTGGGACTGGCTGCCGATATTTTCTCGCATGGCGCTCCTCTCGGTGGTGGCGCTGGCTGTTACCGGAACGCTTCATGCGGTCGTGTACCTGCCTTCCGTGGAATATGTGTATGGCACGCCTTGGGGTAGATGGTTACTGGTGAAGGTCGCTGCTGTCGCGGTTGTTTTAGGTGCGAGCTTGTTCGTTCGACGTGCTTGGAGGCGGAGAGGTGCAGGTATGGGCAAGCTTATGGGGGTTGAGATGACTGCTCTTGTCGCGGTTCTGTTGGTCGCTGGACTGCTCACGTCACAGCACCCTACGCCGCATGATGGTCCGCTGGACTGGCATGTGATGGGCGAAGAGATTCATATGACGCTACAGCTTACACCGAATGAGCCTGGCATGAACTCCTACGTCGTGAAGGTGTGGCTGCCTGAGGAGCAAGCAGAACCCCACTCTGTAGAGCTAATGGTGAAACGCGGCGATGATCCTCCGAGACAGATCGGCCTCACTCCGGTGGAGAATGAGTTCATGATCAGCTTCCCGGGATTCACCGAGCATCGATTCAGAGGCCAAGGCAACCAGCTAGATCGACCGGGGACGTGGACCGTGCTCGTGAAGGTAGTGGACGAGGTAGGCGTGGTGACGGAGTATGAGCGAGAGATTGACGTTTGGTGAGTTGGTGGAGGATGATTCGAAATATAGATGAAGTATATGGAAACCTTTCCTAACCCGATGAGTCTATAGAGTAAATAGGTGTTGCTGGTTAGGGGGAGAATCGATGCTTCGTCAAGTAAGTGTAAGTATCCTCTCGTTGTTGCTATTAAGTGCTTGCCAGGGGACGAATGATGAGATGCTCATGGCGATCGAGACTGCGGTGAATGGTGATTCGGTGACATCACACCGTGAGAGCTTGACGGATGATCAGGTTGAGGAAGCTACAGCGGACGGTTCATTAGGACATGATGGTCTGAAGCCCAATTCATCGGATAATTCTACTAGAGGGCTTGACGTATCTGTGAAGGAGGTCAAGCTAGTCGGGCGATGGGATCCTACACATGTCACGGAGCTGCCAGTTGATAAAGTCCCGACAATCTTGAATTTATTAGGATTACGCATCATTCAGAGCACCGATCTTGATGCGATCAGGAGTGACAGGTTTACGAAGAGCTTGAAGACAGGTGCCGGTGAACAAGAATTACAGCTTCAGGAACTACAGATGGCAGGCCAAACGGTGATCATACCGGAAGAGCCATTGGCGTATCCACTGCAATTCACGATTACGAACGACGGCAGCAAATCGATCATCTACGCAGATAACGGGCTATGGCTTGTGGGCGAAGACCATGAATTTATGCAACTGTCGATGGACACATATCAAGGTAGAACATACGAGGATTTGAAAGATGCAGCATTCGCACTTCATGATGATCATATCGTCCACTGGAACATGGAGGTTACCGCTTCTCCTGATGGTGCACATCTTGTCTACAGATCGAACAAAGACAATATCGAGCTTGGTGAAGAGTCGTTGTTCGTATATGACTTTGCATCAGGTGAGGAGTCGATCATGCTCGATACTCCGGGAGCGAGCTACACGGTGGAAGGGTGGCTGTCAGATCATACGATCATAGCCCGAAGACATATTGGTGAGCAACTGTCATACGTTCTGGTTACGCTGGATGGACACGAGTATGAGATCGATCTAAAGGGCGAATTCCCTTATGTCTATGATGTTCAGGCAGGGTTAGTCGCTTATGCCGAATCGCTAAGCAGTGGGCAGTTATATATCGCACATGTTAGTAATACGGGGGTTGTGGAAGAACGAGCATCCCTCCATTTCGAAGGGCAGACGCGACTCCGCGGCGGCAGTAGGGGGTTAAGTCCAGATCAATCATATTTTGCTTTCATCTATGTTGACAGTAGTCAGCCGAACGCTCAGAGGTTCATAAAAATCTATGACTTGTTCACTGGTGAAGTGATGGACGTGACGCCTATTCCCGGACATCCAAACGCTCGAACACTCGATTTTCGCTGGCTGTCGGGGGATGAGCTGCTGATCCTCGCGAAGGAGGAAGTACAGGATGAGGATATATTGACGCCATGGGTGTATCGGATAACAGAAGGAGGATGACCTTCCACCTGACGCGGTCGCGCATCTGTGAAGGGCCTCGATAAAGGTTTCTAACGGTCTCCAAAGACACTATTAGTAGGTTTTTGAGATGTTTTTATTTCTAACGGTCCCAGATGACATTAATAGCCTCATATGATGTGTTTCAAGGGTCGGAATGTATCAATAGTGTCATCTGAGACCGTTAGATCTTTGAAAGCCTGATTTTTCGATTGTTAGTGTCATCTGAGACCGTTAGATTCGAATACGTGTATGCGAAGGCCAGAACGAATGCGCTACACCCCACCCCACATTCCAAGGGATCTAATAACCATCGGAATACACTAGCGCCTCAAGATAAACCTACTCAAGCCTGTTGGGCTGGAAGCTTAGAGCACCCTCCGTCCACTATGCCCTAACCGCGGCTACGTATGAGCGTCCTCCGACCATCGTGCCCTGGCAGGCAGCGGCCACGGCCGAGATCGTCCGACCATCGTCCACCTGCCCTAGCAGCGGCAACGTCCGAGCACCCTCCGTCCACTATGCCCTAACCGAATTGATGTCGGGATTGACAATAAAGCCCAATGATACTACACTACGTAGTATGAAGGTGATATATGATGATGTCTATTAAGCGAATGAATATCGACGGCGAAGGCTTGACGCGGTTCTTCGGACCACTGGAGGCGCGGATCATGGATGTGCTCTGGTCATCCGAAGGTCTGAGTGTGAAGGAAGTACAATCAATCCTGAACCAAGAGAGTCCGATCTCGATCAATACTGTCATGACCGTGATGAACCGTCTGCTCGATAAGGGCCATCTGACGAAGGTAACGACCGGCACGGGTAGAGAGAGGTCGGCGAGGTTCAGTACCGTTCAATCTAGAGAGCAGTTTCTCTCGGAGCAGACGAGGGAAGTGTCTCAAGGACTCATCCAGGAATATGGGAGCTTGGTCGTGAACCACATGATCGACGCGCTGGATGATGTCGATCCCGAGGTAATCTCAAGGCTAGAGCGCAAGCTACAGGATCTCAAGAGCAGGAGCAAGCGATGAAGTCGGCGGTGATGAAGCTTAGAGCGGTCTATGCGTTGATGATCTTGTTCGTCGCACTCGCCATCCTGCTCATGGCGGTGTTCTTAATCGATCAGGTCCGTAACGGAGGGTTTCATGGCGGGCCGATCATCACCTACGCGATCATCGACATCCTGATCGTGTTTACGCTCGGCAGGATCATCTGGCGAAGTATCCGGCAGTCGGTGCTGACGCGGCGATGGTTGACGCGGTTTTACGCGCGCAAGCATATCAAGCAGACGAGACGGCTGAATCATGTATACCGACATTGGGGAACTGAGATCATCGTCGTACAGGATGACACCTTCGTCGCGCTGACGATCGGCTTGCTGAGACCGAGGATCGTCGTATCGACGGCTGTGCTAGAGATGATGGACGACGAGGAGCTTGAAGCGATCCTGCTGCATGAGCGGTATCATGGTCAGCATTACGATGGGATCAAGCTGTTCTTCTCGACCATGTTGTCCGACGCGTTCCGGTATATGCCTATCATGAAGCCGATATTCCATTACGATCGGACGTGGAAGGAATTATTCGCGGACCGATATGTGATTCGGGAGATGGGAACGGAGCGGTATCTCGGGCAGGTCCTTTTAAAGCTTGCGAAGCATGTTCAGATTCAGCGGGTAGAGGGGGCTGTGCATCTCGCAGACACGACCTTACAATATCGGATTATCCAGGTGCTTGAACCAGATCAGGTGGTGAAGGTTCCGTTAGTCCTGCTAAGGCCGCTCATGACCACGTGTTTACTGCTGTTGTTTCTTATGCTTGGTGGGGATTCGTAAGATCCCTGTTTCTTATGATTAATCATACTACATGCTGTAGTACAGTCGATGATAGAGTGTTGAGTCATCGTTTGGTCTATACGTTTTTACCGATGAGGTAGGAGGATGGAGAGCTATGCATAATGAGTTATTTCATATCGGTCCGTTGACGATCTATGGATATGGGTTGATGATCGCGATTGGCATCATCGTTGCTTTTAAGATTGTGGAATATCGGGCGGTCAGGAGACAGATGGAGGTGAATCCGGTCCTCTCCATGGGGATATGGAGTGTAGCAGGCGGGTTCGTCGGAGCGAAGCTGTTGTATTGGATCACGCAGTGGAGAAGCATATGGGAGAACCCGAAGCTACTGTTGAATGTATCCGAAGGGTTCGTCGTGTATGGCGGCATCGTAACAGGGATCGCCGTCGGCTATGTCTACTGTAAGAGGAAGAAGCTCAACTTCCTCCAGCACCTCGATCTATGTGTGCCTGCTGTCGCGATCGCACAAGGGTTTGGCCGGATCGGCTGCTTGCTCGCCGGGTGTTGTTATGGAGTAGAGACGAACAGCTGGCTAGGGATTACGTTCCATGATTCGCAGCTCGCGCCGAACGGGGTCAGTCTGGTGCCGACTCAGATCATCGAGAGCCTATACAGCTTCGCGCTATTCTTCGTCCTGATCTGGATCGCTAGACGTAACGTACCACAAGGCCTCATAGCGATGATCTATCTACTAGGCTACAGTGTCGGCCGGTTCATCATCGAATTCTACCGGGGGGATATCATACGCGGACATATCGGCATGTTCTCGACATCGCAGTTGATCGCATTAGCGATCGTGGTAGCGACATTAGCTGCCCTGGCTCTGACGACAAGGCGGCAGGCAGCCAGACCGTGAGCGATGCGCGGATGATGGATTACGCTGCACCGTCGAACAACGCGTCAGCTGCGAGCGATACGAGAGGCTGCATGTGAACCCTCTTCCAGCTGAGCTAACCTCACAGGCTTAGGCGACCTGACCGATCTGACCGTACAGGCTTAGGCGCCGTTGCATTTCCAGATTAATCGTGATATAGTACGGTTAATCTAAGTGTGAACATGTTACATGCTGTGATGGAGAAGAGTAGGCAGAAGCTTGCCCGACAGGGAGGAGGCGCCACCGATTGAGAGTGCCTCTGGGGAGTGTAGGCTGCTGAAGTTCGCTCTGGAGCAGTCCCTTGAAACGCCGCATGATCGAATCTGATCTGATCTGATCGTCGTGATCCGTTGATCGATCTGCGAGCATAGTAGGGGGTACCGGCAGGAACCGTTAACTTCCATGCAAGCGACAGCTGAACTTCGTGCTGGTGCTGGATCACGTGCTGGTCTAGGCAACTGATGCGAGAAAGCTGTAACAAGGGTGGTACCACGGACTCTTTCGTCCCTTACGAGGCGGAGGAGTTTTTTTATTTTGTCGGGATAGGTGGATATATGTTGTTCAGATCATGAAGGAGGTTCTATCGGAAGATGAAAGAGAAGCTTATGGCATTGAAGGAAGCGGCCTTGGCGGAGCTGACGCAAGCTGATTCGCAGCAAGCACTCGGTGACCTGCGGGTGAAGTATATGGGCAAGAAGGGCGCGTTGACCGAAGTGTTGCGCGGCATGGGCGCGCTGTCTGCGGAAGAGAGACCTGTCATCGGTCAGGTGGCGAACGAAGTGAGAGCGGCGATCGAGCAGGTGCTGGAGCTGAAGCTGGCAGAGCTCGAGAGACAGGAGACGGAGCGGCGACTGGCTTCCGAGACGATCGACGTGACGCTGCCTGGGCGCAAGCCGGCGCAAGGCGCGGTGCATCCGCTCACGAAAGTGATCCGTGAGATCGAGGATATCTTCATCGGCATGGGTTACTCGATCGCGGAAGGCCCGGAGCTGGAGCAGGATTACTACAACTTCGAAGCGTTGAATCTGCCGAAGAATCACCCAGCGCGAGATATGCAGGATTCGTTCTATGTCACGGAGGACTTGCTGATGCGGACCCATACATCACCTGTGCAGGTGCGTACGATGGCACGGATGAAGGGTGAGGTGCCGGTCAAGATCATCTGCCCTGGCCGCGTCTATCGTCGGGATGATGATGATGCGACGCACTCGCATGTATTCACCCAGATCGAAGGACTCGTCATCGATGAGAACATTCGCATGAGCGATCTGAAGGGGACGCTGTTGCAGTTCGCACGTGAGATGTTCGGTCAGGATACCCAGATTCGTCTCCGTCCGAGCTTCTTCCCATTCACAGAACCGAGTGCAGAAGTCGATGTTAGCTGCGTCATGTGTGGCGGTAATGGCTGCCGAGTGTGCAAGCACACCGGTTGGCTGGAGATCCTGGGCTCCGGGATGGTGCATCCACGTGTGCTTGAGATGGCGGGCTATGATCCGCAGAAGTACAGCGGTTTTGCTTTCGGCATGGGTGTGGAGCGGATCGCGATGTTGAAGTACGGCATTGACGATATTCGTCATTTCTATATGAATGATCTCAGATTCTTGCGGCAGTTTGCCCATATGTGATAGACGGAAAGGAGAGACGAACAGAAGATGAAAGTATCGATGGAATGGTTGTCCCAATATGTGGACGTGACGGGATATACAGGTGAGCAGTTAGCGGAGAAGCTAACGAGGAGCGGCATCGAAGTCGATGTCGTGGAGAAGCGCAACAAAGGCGTCAGTGGCGTCGTCGTAGGCTATGTGAAGACACGGGAGAAGCATCCAGATGCGGATAAGCTCAGTCTTTGCACAGTGGAAGCGGGAGAGGGTGAGCTGCTGCAGATCGTCTGCGGCGCGCCGAATGTCGCAGCAGGTCAGAGAGTGCCAGTCGCGAAGATCGGTGCCGTGCTACCGGGTGACTTCAAGATCAAGAAGGCGAAGCTACGCGGCGTAGAATCGCAAGGCATGATCTGTTCGGCGAAGGAGCTTGGGATGAACGATAAGCTGCTGCCGAAGGAGATCCAGGAGGGGATCCTCGTCCTGCCGGAGCAAGCGGAGGTTGGCACGGATGCCGCAGAGCTGCTCGGGCTATATGATGAAGTGTTGGAACTCGATCTGACACCGAACCGTTCGGACTGTCTTAGTATGCTCGGCGTCGCTTACGAGATCGCGGCGATCCTGGGGAGAGATGTGAAGCTGCCGGAAGCGGGATTACAGGAGGATGTGAATAAAAAGACTGGCGATGAGTTCACGGTGACGATCGAAGCGACAGATGGATGTTCGAAGTATACGGCGAGACTCGTCGAAGGCTTGAAGATCGGTCCTTCCCCGCTCTGGCTACAGAATCGACTGATGGCAGCAGGCATCCGTCCGATCAACAACGTCGTCGATGTGACGAACTATGTCATGCTGGAGTATGGCCAGCCGCTCCATGCCTTCGATGCCGATCGGATCACGGGCGGCCACATTAACGTCCGTTACGCTACGCCAGGTGAGACGATCACGACGCTCGACGATAGTGAGCGCAAGCTAGAGCCGCATATGCTCGTCATCGCGGACGTAGAGAAGCCGGTGGCACTGGCTGGTGTCATGGGTGGCGCGAACTCGGAAGTGACCGCTTCGACGAAGCGAATCCTGCTCGAGTCAGCGAAGTTCGATGGCGGCATCGTGCGCAAGACTTCGCGGCAGCTCGGACTGCGCTCGGAGTCGAGCCTACGCTTCGAGAAGGAAGTGAATCCACAAGCGGTGATCGATGCGTTGAACCGTGCGGCAGAGCTGATCGTCGAGACAGCTGGAGGCTCAGTGACAGCTGGGATCGTGTCTGCTGAATCGCAGACGTTCTCCGAACCGGTAATCTCGCTCAGCGTAGAGCGTGTGAACCGATATTTGGGAACAGAGCTTAAGCTGAACGATATGAAGTCGATCTTCGATCGGCTGCACTTCTCTTATGAGGAGCAGCGTGATGAGCTGGCGGTACGTGTACCGCTGCGTCGTGGCGACATTACGCGTGATGTCGACCTGATCGAGGAAGTCGCGAGACTATATGGATATGATAATATCCCAGCGACTCCGATCGTCGGTGTGACGACTCCAGGGGCGCGTACACACAGTCAGCGCATCCGTCTGGAGACGAGCCGCTATCTGAATGCGGCGGGATTGCATGAAGCCATCCTCTATTCGTTCACCCATCCTGAGCGGATCGCGGAATTCCCTGGGCTGTATCCGCAGGTGAAGCCGGTGGCTTTGGCGATGCCGATGAGCACAGAGCGCAGCGTGCTACGTACGTCGCTAATTCCGCATCTGATCGATACGGCGGTCTACAACCGCAATCGGAATCTCGATGATGTGGCGGTGTTCGAGATCGGCTCTGTATTCCTAACGGAAGAAGAGCGGTTGACGAAGCAGCCTGAAGAGAAATTCCTAGTCAGTGCGCTGTGGACAGGCAAGAGCGGCGGAGAACATTGGAGTGGTAAGGCGCGGTCGGTTGACTTCTATGATCTGAAGGGTGTGTTGGACGGCTTATTCGCACATCTGGCGGTACAGGATGTCGAATATCGGGCCGTGGCGTTCGACAAGCTGCACCCAGGTCGATCGGCTGAGCTGTATATAGCCGGGCGCCGTATCGGCATGATCGGGCAGCTGCACCCGGAGCTGCAACGCCAGTATGATCTCGAAGACACGTATGTATTCGAGCTCGAGCTCGATGCGCTGATCGAAGGAGCAGACTTCTCGATCCACTATGCCTCACTGCCGAGATATCCGTCGATCGCACGTGACATCGCGGTCGTCGTGGATCAGTCTGTGCCGGTGGCAAGCTTGATCACGACTGTCCGAGAAGCAGGTGGCGAATGGCTGAAGTCGGTAGATGTGTTCGACATCTATGTTGGAGAGCGGCTTGGCGGCGACAAGAAGAGCGTCGCGCTGTCACTCATCTATCGCGATGAGGATCGAACTTTGACGGATGATGAAGTGAATGAGCGTAATCAAGGGGTTATTAACAGTCTGGAGAAGACATATTCTGCAGAACTGCGAAAATAAGTCGAATGTCGGAAGGATATTCAGCCGAGCACAGCGAAATGTTATCGGTAAAGGCGCGAGCAGGAGGGGCCAAGCATGAATGGTAATGATAAGACAAGTGTCCAAGTTGAGATATACGGCACCAAATATAAGCTGCTTGCCGACTCGGCATCTTCGGCCAGTTATGTGACGATGGTCGCTGCTCGCGTGAACGAGCAGATGCACACGATCGCCGCAAAGAATCCAAGGCTGGAGCTGTCGAGACTCGCTGTGCTGGCGGCGATCAATCTTTCGGATGAACTGGTGAAGACGAAGGAGCATATGGAGCGGGCGAATGCTATCGCACTCGACAAGAAGAATCAAGAGCTAGGCGATCTTCGGAGCGAGCTAGAGAAGCAGCAAGCGGAGCTGCGGCAGGAACGCGAGGCGATGGAGCGTCAGCTGGCGGAAGCGCGCAACGGCCGGGCAGGGGCGGAGCGACAGCTAGCGGAGCTTCGACAGGAACGCGAGGCGATGGAGCGTCAGCTAGCGGAAGCGCGCAACGGCCGGGCAGGGGCGGAGCAACAGCTAGCGGAGCTTCGGACGGAGCGCGAGGCGATGGAGCGTGAGCTGGCGGAAGCGCGCAGCGGCCGCGCAGGAGCAGAGCAACAGCTAGCGGAGCTGCGGACGGAGCGCGAGGCGATGGAGCGTGAGCTGGCGGAAGCGCGCAGCGGTCGCGCAGGAGCAGAGCAACAGCTCGCGGAGCTGCGGACGGAGCGCGAGGCGATGGAGCGTCAGCTGGCGGAAGCGCGCAGCGGCCGCGCAGGAGCGGAGCAACAGCTCGCGGAGCTTCGACAGAAGCAGAGCGGGATGGAGCGTCAGCTGGAGGAAGCGCGCAGCGGCCGTGCAGGAGCAGAGCAACAGCTCGCGGAGCTTCGACAGAAGCAGAGCGGGATGGAGCGTCAGCTGGCGGAAGCGCGCAACGGCCGTGCAGGAGCAGAGCAACAGCTCGCGGAGCTGCGGACGGAGCGCGAGGCGATGGAGCGGCAGCTGGCGGAAGCGCGCAACGGCCGTGCAGGAGCAGAGCAGCAGCTCGCGGAGCTTCAACAGAAGCAGAGCGGTATGGAGCGTGAGCTGGCGGAAGCGCGCAGCGGCCGTGCAGGAGCAGAGCAACAGCTCGTGGAGCTGCGGACGGAGCGCGAGGCGATGGAGCGGCAGCTGGCGGAAGCGCGCAACGGCCGTGCAGGAGCAGAGCAGCAGCTCGCGGAGCTTCGTCAGAAGCAGAGCGGTATGGAGCGGCAGCTTAACGCGTTGCAACACCGTTATGAAGAGACCACGCGTGATCTAGCCGAGGTGAAAGCAGAGAACGTCGATCTTCAGACATTAGTGTCCTCTCTAGATCAGCAGATGAATGAAGCAGCCGCGTCCTCCCAGATGGACGATCGAGGAAGTACGGGTTCAGATGATTTCTCCATATATGAACAATATGAGAGACTTAAGCTGGAATATGAGAAGCTGCGAAGTGAATTCGACGAATGGATTCAGCTGACAGAAGAAGATATGCGGAATTAATGAGTGAATAAGTTCTTTAAGTTCCTTCTAAGTGATGCTCCTCCTTTGGTGACAGCCCAAGATTCTAAGCTGTTCATCATAAGGAGGAGCATTATTATGTTAATCCTATCATATATACAATATCTTACAAAAATAATAGACACCGACCATTAGATCGATGTCTATGCGTATGCGATATCATATAATAGCTTTATTGCACGATGATCTTCGATTTCATACCAGCATGACCTGCTCCGCAATAAACGGTACAGATCATCTCAAATGTTCCTGCTTCGGAGAATGTGACGACCTTCTCTTCATTATTGCGAAGTCGTACATCTACCCCTTCGACGAAAATACCGTGATTGCCTTCTTCGTTCTGATAGATTAGCTTGACCGTTTCTCCTACTGAGATCGTATACTCCTCTTGATCGAACTCGAAGTTACTACCCTTGATGACGATCTCTCTGATCTCACCGGAAGTCTCCGCTGACTCTGTGTTCGTGTTCGTTCCGTTTCCCGTGGCTCCGTTCGCCGCATTACCCGGTGTGGTCACATTCGTCGCATTTTCTCCATTCGCATCTACAGGTTGATCTGAGGATCCCCCGCCACAAGCAGCCAGAGTAACGCTTAATGTAATCGCTGCAAGCATGATTTGAAGCTTTCTTTTTGTCATGACCTATCCTCCATAATTCCAGAATAACGAATATTGATTCTAAAGTTCTTTCCTCATTCTACCATATGTGAAGGTGAGATGGCGATATCATTCCGAAGACTCGTCTCCTGACTGGGTATCGAATGTGTCTGACGTGTCATCGGGTAGGAAGAACTCTTCCATCGTCCATTCATTCTCATGTAGGATCTCCGCAAGCTCGATACCGACATAGCGAAGATGCCAAGGCTCATACTGGTATCCCGTAATGTCTTCCTTGCCCAGAGGATAACGAATGATAAATCCATACTCATGAGCGTGTTCCGCTAGCCAGATTGCTTCTTCTGTGTCTGCGAAGCAGTTGTTGGCAGCGCATTTACCGGAGATGCCAGCGACATCCATAGCAAGTCCAGTCGAATGTTCACTATGCCCTGGCTTGGCGCTATACTTGTTCGCCGCTTCTTCACCGTCTCTTGCAACGTATTTCTCGTATAGCATCTTCTGGATCGCATATGAGCGGTAACCAGACACCCCGGCAAGCTCAAGGCCATCGGCTTTCGATGCTTCGAACATCTCGATCAACGCATCGGCAGCGATCTGTCGTAGGGAGTGGACGCTGTCATCTTGGTAGACGAACGGAATATTAACCTTCACAAGATCATCCGGCTCCCATCCATCAGGCAGACCGTAAGTCTTGTTCACGAGTACAGAGATGGCGTCTGGCGCTCTCATGTCGTATTGACTGCGGATATGATCGTAATCGGCACTGGACTCTATTCCGTCAGTTGAATCATCGACTGGAGATGTATTCTGATCATCTTGATTGGATCGCTCTTCGTTGTCAACGAGATGATCCGCAAGCTCGGGTTCAGTGTCAGTGTCAATAGTTGGTCGTTCATCGTCTGGCTGGTTATTCTGATCCGATGAACCATCATGGTTTGGCAGAGGGTTCTGGACGGTGTTTCCTGTAGCATTGCAGGCAGCAAGTAGTATAACGAGAAACATAAGTGTGATTAGAGCGTAACGTTTTGTATGTATCGCATGCATCGACATCAACCTCCAAGTTGGTACATTTATTATGTCAGAAATAACGGATCTTTTGAAGGAAAAAGTACTCACATCATTCATATGAAAAGCTGTAACGGTATTACGGTTGTCCTGAGAGCCGACAAAATCGTGTCTCAGCGGTGGGAGTGGCGAGAAAGAAGCGTGAGAGCCGACAAAATGGTGTCTCATCGCAGGGAGCAGCGAGAAAGAAGCGTGAGAGCCGACAAAATCGTGTCTCAGCGTGGGGAGTAGCGAGAAAGAAGCGTGAGAGCCGACAAAATCGTGTCTCAGCGGTGGGAGTGGCGAAAAAAAAAGGCTGAGAGCCGACAAAATGGTGTCTCAGCGCAGGGAGCAGCGAAAAAAAAGGCTGAGAGCCGACAAAATCGTGTCTCAGCGTGGGGTGCGGCCGAGCAGCACTCAGGCGCTGGTCGCTAAAATAACAAGCGCTGATGCGAATGCCACCAAGGCATAAGCACCAGCACGGGTACGGTTACGGGGATAATATAATCACGGTGTAACCATGAGATCAACCCTAGAGACAACTAGTCGCACCGCTAGCCGATGAGCAGCATCGTAAATCAGCATCACCGGTTACGGCGATTGTTCTGATCGGCGAGATCGAAAGGCGTGGCAACCGGAATGAACAAGTCGATGATACCGATCGCGAGTGCTGCTAATATCGCACCAATGATCGACACATCAACTCCCCCGACGATGAATTGGGACAGCCATATAACCGCTGCGCTAGTCAGGAAGCCGACGATCCCGCGCCCGAAAGGGGTCACCTTCTTGCCGAAGATTCCTTCGATAATCCAACCAACGGCAGCAATGACCAAGGCAAGGAATAACGCGCTCCAGAATCCGCCAACTTCAAAAGCCGGTACGATAAATCCAACTAACATTAATACCAAGGCAGATACGATAAACCGCACGATCGTTCCTAACCAGTTCATGCCATAACACCTCCTGTGATGAATTGCAGACTTATGGTTCTCATCAAACAGCGGCTATATAACAGGTAGTTGCAGGGAGTCGCGCTCGTTCCTGCATTTGGTTATAATAGTATGAGAAGGGGTGTCAAAATAAGCAGATGGATAAGAAAATATTACATACGTTGGAATATCATAAGATCATCGAAAGATTGGTCGCCCATACCCATACGAGTCTAAGTCATGATCTTGCCGCAGATCTGCTGCCTATGCAAGATCTTCCTGAGATAAGACATATGCTGGACGAAACAGAGGAAGCGGTCCATATCGATCGTCTCAAAGCGATCCCACCGTTCGGGGGTATCCGTAATATCCATGCGTCGCTAGCCCGATCACGGATCGGAGGAGCGCTATCTCCTAGCGAGCTGATCGAGATCGCGACGACGATCAGTGGAGGTCGTCGTCTGAAGCGATTCATCTTGAATATCGACGATGTTGAGGAGAGCTACCCGATCGTCTCCGGATACGCTGTGAGGATCGAGGATCTGAGATCTCTGGAGGAGGAGATCACGCGCTGTATCGGCGATCAAGGTGAGGTGCTCGATACGGCGAGTCCTGAGCTATCTCGTATCAGGAACAGCATCCGCACACTAGAAGCACGAGTTCGTCAGAAGCTTGACCAGATGGTGAAGAGTCCGACGATACAGAAGAAGCTACAGGAATCGATCGTCACGATCCGAAGCAACCGTTTCGTCGTTCCGGTCAAACAGGAGTATCGCGCTCACTTCGGAGGTATCATCCATGATCAGTCGGCGTCGGGAGCGACGCTATTCATCGAGCCGGAAGCTGTCGTGCAGATGAATAACGATCTTCGCGAAACGAAGCTGAAGGAAGAACGCGAGATCGAGCGCATCCTACAGATCTTAAGCAGTAAAGTCGCCGAGCATGTCGAAGAGCTTAGTGCGAACGTCCAGGCGATCGCGAGGCTCGACTTCATCTTCGCGAAGGCGCTACTAGCAAGAGAGATGAAGGCGACGTTGCCGGTCATGAATGAAGATGGCTACATCCGCTTCCGTAGAGGGCGTCATCCGCTGATCGATCAGGAACAGGTCGTGCCGATCGATGTGGAGCTCGGCAATGAGTTCACGACGATCATCATCACTGGACCGAACACAGGTGGTAAGACCGTGACACTTAAGACGATCGGCCTGCTTAGTTTATTAGCTGCCTCAGGGCTGTTCGTACCTGCAGAGGATGGCGCCGAGCTCAGCATATTCGATGCTGTGTATGCGGATATCGGAGATGAGCAGAGCATCGAACAGAGTCTGAGTACATTCTCGAGCCATATGACGAACATCATCCGTATCCTGGATCAGATGACGTATCGTAGCCTCATCTTACTCGATGAGCTCGGTGCTGGGACTGATCCTGCGGAAGGATCGGCGCTCGCGATCGCCATCTTGGATCACATCCATAAGCAAGGGGCTCGAACGGTCGCGACAACGCATTATAGCGAACTGAAAGCGTATGCGTATAATACGCCGGGTATCATGAATGCGAGCATGGAGTTCGACGTGAAGACGCTTCGTCCAACGTATCGACTCATGTTAGGAGTGCCGGGCCGCAGTAATGCACTCGCGATCGCGGAGCGACTCGGTCTGCGCCGATCGATCATCGAGGCATCGCGTGTGCAGATGACATCGGAAGAGCAGCAAGTGGAGTCTATGATCGCCTCCTTGGAGGAGAATCGCCTCACGGCAGAGGCCGAGCGACACGAAGCCGAGAAGCTACATCGCCAAGTCGAGCAGCTGCGTCAGCAGCTAGAGCAGGAGCGACAGAAGTTCGCAGAGCAGCGGGGTAAGCTGCTAGAACGAGCTGAACGGGATGCTGCGGATGCGCTCAAGAAAGCGAAACAGGAAGCAGATGAGATCATCGCAGAGCTGCGTCGGATGGCGTTGGAAGAGCAAGCATCACTCAAGGAACATCGATTCATCGCAGCGAAGAAGCGGCTCGAGGAAGCACAGCCAGTGCTTCGCACAGGCAAGTCGTCCGCAGGTGGTGGATCGGAAGGACGATCGAAGCAAGAACGGATCGAGCCAGGTGATGAGGTGCTCGTGACGAGCGTCGGACAGAAGGGTCATGTGATCGAAACGTCAGGCGACCATGAGTTCCTCGTGCAGCTCGGGATCATCAAGATGAAGGTCCATCGCGACGATCTTAAGCTAGTTAATCGTGAATCAGCTAAACAGAAGCAAGTTCAATCTGGCGCTCAGGTGAAGCGAACGAAGGATGCATCCGTACGGACAGAACTTGATCTGCGAGGAACTTCACTAGAAGAGGCACTGATCGAGGCCGATCGATTCCTAGATGAAGCGATCATGAATAACCTTGGTCAAGTCGCATTCATACATGGTAAGGGAACTGGGGTCCTACGTTCGGGCATTCAGGAATTTCTGCGTAAGCATCGGCATGTGAAGGCTTACCGACTAGGGGAATACAGTGAAGGCGGTAGTGGGATTACGATCGCCGAGTTGACTTAGGGAGAGGGTAGCGATGCTGGAACAACTTGATGAGTGGTTGGATAATCCATATATTTCGACGGCGGCTTACTACTCGGTGACGATCCTGCTGCTTGTCGTCTTCCTTGCGATCTTCGAGCTGGTAACCAAGTACAAGGACTGGCAAGAAGTGAAGCGTGGCAATGTCGCGGTCGCGATGGCGATCGGCGGTAAGATATTCGGGATCTGTAACATCTTTCGCTTCATCATACCGAAATTCGACTCCTTATATGAATCGTTGGTATGGGCTTTTTATGGATACGGTCTTCTGTTGATTGCTTATTTTATCTTCGAGTTCTTGACGCCTGTGTTTAAGGTTGATGAGGAGTTAAGCCGTGATAACCGAGCTGTCGGTTTATTATCGATGATCGTATCCATCTCATTATCTTATGTGATTGGGGCCAGTATCTGATGAAAGTGCTATGGGTCGTGCTATTGATCGCTGCTATTCTTTTCTTCATAGGTGGGATCGTTTTTCTCGTCATATATGGATGATGGCTGCAAGTGTTTTAATAAGACCGATTTGGGGAAGCTTAACCTAAGATTCCGAATACGACAATCTTGGGTGAGTATATGCAGCAAGTCAAGAGTAAGTTTCCATTCGCATGGGCGAATTCACGCGGCAGTCAGTCAGACCGGCACGGTCAGCCGCGGGGTACAGGTGAACTGGATCGACAGTCGATCCTGCTTCTCACGGTACAAGGGCTATTCACAACGGCTAACGCGCTTTCTGGTACATTCGTGAATGTTTATCTATGGAAGATGAGTCGAGATTTTGCGCTTATCGGTTGGTTTTCTTTGTGTAATCAAGCTGCCCTGGGGCTGACGTTTTGGCTAGCGGGCAAATGGGTAAAAGAACATAATAAGATGCACAGCTTGCGGCTGGGTATACTCATATCCGCCATTTTTTATTTATTCGTCCTGCTGTTGGGGTCGCAAGCGATACATTACGTATGGGGGCTTGGCTTCGTGCAGGGGATCGCCGGGGGACTGTTCTGGCTAGCGTATAATGTCGTCTACTTCGAAGTGACAGAACCAGATAACCGAGATCGGTTCAATGGTTGGGCAGGTCTACTCGGCTCATGTGCCGGGATGCTTGCACCATGGTTGTCAGGCTACCTGATCACGAGGATGGCGGATTCGACAGGATACACCTTAATCTTCTCGTTATCGCTCGGCGTGTTTCTCGTCGGGGTGCTGATGAGTCTGTTCTTGAAGAAGCGTGAGATGGACGGGCGATACGAATGGCTGCATGCCGTTCAGCGGTTACGGGATAAACAGTCCCCGTGGCGCAGACTGTCTCCAGGACTTGTTATGCAAGGCATGCGAGAAGGTGTGTTCATATTCGTCATCGGCCTATTGGTATATATCTCCACGGGCAACGAGATGAAGCTAGGTAACTACTCGCTGATCACATCCGCGGTTTCTTTATTCGCTTTCTATCTAGCGGGTAGATGGCTGCGTCCGAATCGCCGTCAGCTAGCTATGCTCATCGGAGCTGTACTGATTACCGTCGTCATCCTTCCATTTTTCTGGAAGGTGAATTACCTGACGCTGCTCATCTTCGGTGTCGGAGTATCCCTGTTTTTTCCGCTGTACAGCATACCCATGACTTCTACGGTGTTCGATTACATCGGTCGGGACGAGGAGTCTGCGGCACATCGTGTCGAGTACGTGGTACTGCGTGAAGTGTCACTGAATACGGGACGGATGCTTGGGACGATTCTCTTCATCATAGTTATCTCGGTCAGTAAGGCACCGCTTCACTTGAACATCTTCCTATTAATGATCGGGAGTGCCCCGATCTTCTCCTGGCTGTTCATGCGGACTGTGTTGAGAAGGTATCGAGAGGATGGTAGTCCTGTTCACGGCGGCGGTTCGAAGAGATAAGGAAGATAGCCGAGGGTGATGTGGTGACCACCGTCATGTGACGACCACCGTCATGTGACGACGACCACCGCGGGGAGCTTCGCGCGATGCCGAGATGATCTCTGATGATCGGAGAGATCAGATGATCGGGAATCGGAATCGGGAACGTGATCGGGATCGGCATGGGTATCGGACGGGTAGGACATCCTGCTAACGCGATTGACAGAGGATAGGGAGATTGATACTGTGAGGATGTTGAAAGCCCAGATGTCAGCAGAGTACAGACCGTAAGAGGGAGAGGGGAAGAGGGACAACATGACGAGTCGCAAGATGGTCAACAGTATAACGGAGCTAATCGGTGACACACCTGCGGTGCGCATCAACCGATTAGTCGGACCGCAAGACGCGGAAGTATATGTGAAGCTAGAGAAGGTTAACCCGAGCGGTAGCGTGAAGGATCGAGCCGCCTATCATATGATCGCGGAAGCTGAACGGCTAGGGCTGATCAAGCCAGGGGCGACGATCATCGAACCGACGAGCGGCAATACGGGGATCGGTCTAGCGATGAATGCCGCTGCCAAAGGCTACCGGGCAATCTTGGTTATGCCCGATAATATGACCAAGGAACGCATCAATATCTTGAAAGCCTATGGTGCGGAGGTCGTCTTGACTCCTGCGGCGGACCGAATGCCAGGGGCGATCAAGAAAGCGGAAGAGCTCCATGCCGATATTCCGAATTCGTTCATCCCACAGCAATTCCTGAATCGGGCAAACCCCGACATCCACCGCATCACGACTGCTGTAGAGATAATCGAACAGATGGACGGTAGAGTGGACTGCTTCATCGCGAGCTCCGGCACCGGTGGAACGATCACGGGTACCGGCGAAGCGCTACGCGAACGGTTACCGGACATCCAGATCTACGTCGTCGAGCCGAAGGGGTCGCCTGTCCTGTCGGGAGGTCAGCCGGGTCCCCATAAGTTAGTCGGCACATCTCCTGGCTTCGTCCCAGAGATATTGAATACGGATATCTATGATGAGATCATCCAAGTAGCGGACGAAGATGCGGTGCAGACAGTCCGCGACTTGGCAGCTAAGGAGGGTATCCTCGTCGGACCGTCAGCCGGTGCCACGGTATGGGCATCGCTACAGATCGCTCGAAGACTTGGCGAAGGCAAGCGCATCATCTGTATCGCTCCAGATACCGGTGAACGATATCTCAGCATGGATATATTCTGAGGCTGAGCCTGTTCTATAGCATCTAGAGCTAACCGATGATGATATCTTCCTTAGGGTAATGATAGGATTCCTTACGGCGTGATGGCAGTAAGTAGAAGATAATGGCAAGCAGTCCGATGCGCCCAAGGAACATGAGGACCATCAAGACGAACTGACTTACGCTCGACAGCTCGGCAGACAGTCCGCTCGATAGTCCGGTCGTTCCGAATGCCGAACATACCTCGAAGATGACCTGATGAAGGGAGAAGCGGGAGTTCTCCATCCCATCGATGATGACGATACTGATGACGAGCAGCATCATCGCAGCTGTGAAGACGACGAAGCTCTTGATTATATCCTCTTGCTTGATCGTTCGCTTGAAGACACGCACCTCGCGACGGCCTAACGCGTATGTCGTGATCGTGAGGACGATCAATGCGAATGTCGTCGTACGGATCCCGCCGCCTACGCTCGACGGGCTCGCTCCGATGAACATCAAGATCGACAGTAAGAAGTGTGAGGCTGCGCTTAGATCGTTCACATCGATCGTCGTTAATCCGGCGCTTCTCGCAGTGGTCGAGTGAAAGACTGAGTAGAATAATTTCTCGTGCCATGCCATATCTGCATAGAACAGATCGTTCTCGATCAACCACAGGCTGATCGCACCGACGATGAACAACACCAGATAGGTTAACGCAGTAAGCTTCGTGAACAGGGAGAAGCGAAAATGCTCGTGTTTACCGAATAAGTACTCGCGAAGCTCGACCAGCACGGGAAAGCCGATCGCACCGAGTACGATGAGCAGCATCGTCACGATCTGCACGAAATAATCATGTGAAAAATCAAGCATCGAATTCCCGAAAATATCGAAGCCAGCATTCGTATACGAAGCGATCGAGTGAAAGAAACCCTCGTAAACAGCTCTGGTCCATGTGGTCGTATACCCAGCTGCGTAGAAATAGATCGTAAAGATCAGAGCACCAACGAATTCAAAAATAAACGCCATCGCGAACACCAGCTTCAGCAGGCGGACCATCCCAGAGAGGGTGTTCCGGTTCTGATCGAGCATGATCAAGCGTCGATGGGACAGCGTCACATTACGGCCCAGGATGATCCATATGAATGTGCCAAGCGTCATGATCCCGATGCCGCCGATCTGAAACAGAATGATCAGGATGATATTCCCGATCGGTGTGAATGTCTCGTATGTATTGACGACGGTCAGGCCTGTCACGCTGACGGCGCTGGTTGACGTGAAGAGCGCCTCAAACCAAGTGAACTCAGCATGCTCCTTCACGCTGAATGGAAGGGTTAATAAGACGCTCGCGACTAAGATCGTAGCCATATATCCTAAGATGATGAATTGTGCTGGCGTTAGCCTCATGAAGTTCCGTTTGAGCGGTTTGAGCATGGTATTGGATTCGTCCTTTCATTCGATTAGTCATTATCATAACGCAATTTAGTATTTTTTTCTATCGTGCTGAATCTGAATGGTTCGATGCGTACGGGTGAGTTAATGCCGTGCCCTTCGTGTTTACCGCTCATACACGGGAGATGTACGTGCTTCAAGTTCTTTACACCAAGCTTGGGAACGTTGTAAGATGGAAGAATATTGACAAGATAGGTAAGCACCATCAGATGCCAGATTCCTAACGGGAGGATCATGTCATGGACCAATTCAAAAATCATATCCTAGAACTACTGCGAGAAGATTCGAGACGGACACCCGCCTTGATCGCAACGATGCTTGGCTCCGAGGAGGAGAAGGTTAGGCAGGCGATTCAGGAATTAGAAGACGAGCATGTGTTAGTCAAATATTCAGCAGTGGTGAACTGGGACAAAGTGGACGATGGGAATAAAGTGACAGCACTGATCGAAGTTCAGATTACACCGGAACGGGGACGTGGATTTGATGCGATCGCAGAGCGTATCTATCTGTACCCAGAAGTGAAGACCGTGTATCTTATGTCAGGCGGATATGACCTGCTCGTCGAAGTGGAAGGTAAATCGCTAATGGAGGTTGCCGGATTCGTCTCAAATAAGCTGTCGCCGATCGAATCGGTGTTGTCAACGAAGACGCATTTCATCCTGAAGAAATACAAACAAGACGGCGTCATCTTCGAAGATCACGAGGACGACCATCGTCTTGTAATCAGTCCGTGATAAAGGAAGCGAGAACGATGAATGATCAGCTAAAAACGGTAAAATCGATGTCGGATTATCTGAATCCTGAGGTTCGTGCGATCCCGCCTTCGGGCATTCGGCGCTTCTTCGATCTGGCGAATGCCAGTAAGGATAAGGATATCATCACGCTGGGTGTCGGCGAACCGGACTTCGTCACTCCATGGCATATTCGTGATGCGTGTGTATACGGACTGGAGCGAGGCAAAACCTCCTACACAGCCAATGCGGGCATGATCGAGCTTCGGGAAGCGATCGCGGGGTATCTAGACGAACGGTTCCAGGTACAGTATGATCCAGGCCAAGAGATGATCGTCACAGTGGGTGGCAGTGAGGCGATCGATCTCGCGTTGCGTGCACTGGTAGCGCCCGGGGATGAAGTGTTGATCCCAGAACCGACGTATCTGCCATACTCTCCACTATCAAGTCTTAGCGGTGGGGTAGCGGTGCCGATCGAGACGAGAGCCGAGCATAGCTTCAAGCTTCAGGCAGAGGATCTATTAGCTAAGATCACGCCGCGCTCGAAGGTGCTGATCCTCTGTTATCCGAGCAATCCGACGGGTGGCATCATGACCTACGAGGAGCTGCTGCCGATCGCACGGCTCGTGGAGGAGCATGATCTGATCGTCATCTCAGACGAGATCTACGCCGAGCTCTCGTATGAAGGCCGTCACGTCAGCTTCGCATCGTTGCCGAATATGAAAGACCGTACGCTGCTCGTCAGTGGCTTCGCCAAAGCGTTCGCGATGACTGGATGGCGTATGGGCTATGTATGCGGCCATCGCGATCTGATCAGCGCGATGTTGAAGATTCACCAATATACCGTGATGTGCGCGCCGATCATGGGGCAGATCGCAGCTCTGGAAGCACTGAAGAATGGCATCGAAGAGATGGAAAAGATGGTCGAATCGTATAATCGAAGACGTCGTCTCGTCGTGGAGGGTTTTAGACAGATCGGTCTACCCTGTCATGAACCACAAGGTGCTTTTTACGCGTTTCCTGATATATCAGGTACCGGCCTGAGCTCCGAACAATTCGCACATCGCCTGTTGCAAGAGGCGAAAGTTGCAGTCGTCCCGGGCCATGTATTCGGGATAGGGGGCGAAGGCTTTATCCGCTGCTCGTATGCTACTTCAGTCAATCAATTGCAGGAAGCAATTGAGCGGATAGGCTCATTTATCTCGGGACTTGCATAGCGATAATTGTCGAAAACAGGCGTAATGGACTGCCTTTTGTCGATAATTATATATTTGCTCAGATGTAGTAATTTTTGCTATAATAAGAGTAAGCTTATATGTGACGTGCTGGAGTTTCCGTTGTTCACTACAAAGGAGGGCTGACCATGGCGTTGGAATACCGGCAGTTATCTTTTATGAGTCAACAGATCATACGTGAGCCTGATACTACGTCGTCAAGATCACCCTACCATAAACGAAAGAGAATGAATCGTGTGGATATTCTGGAAGAAGAAATATACATATTAAGAACTCTTATGGAGAAGACAGCAGAAGACGAACAGTCATTCACATCTGAGATGGTCGTGCATATTAGCAGTCTCCTAGACAAGAAGATTAACGAGTATATGAAGCTTGATCGCCACAGCAAGAAGAAGCGCTACACGAATAAGTTGAGCGAATAAGACGTTCAAGCTAATTAGTCTTACCTGTACACGGATTTAGTTCGAAGTGATACTATCAGGGTTGGAAGAGCGCCTTCCGCCCTTTTTTGTTTTGCTCGCCTATCGTGAAGTTTCAGTATAAGTTGTGTTAAGATGATAGTGATATAGATAAGCGATAGTGGAGGGTGTATAGCTGACTTGGAACGGTGTGCGACGACTCAGCAGCTGCGGTATGTTCTTGGTGAAGATGAAGACGGGATGACACTTCGTACGATCGTTCGCAACAAGCTGAACGTGTCCCGGAGGCTCGCCGTGAAACTGAAATCGATCGATCGGGGCATCACAGTGAACGGTGAACGTCGCTACATGGATGCCAAGCTAAGCCCGGGTGATGTAGTCGAGCTAACATGGCCTGTGGAAACCTCGGAGTCGATCGAGCCACAGCCGATGGAGCTCGATATCTTATATGAAGATGACTATATGCTGGCAGTGAACAAGCAGGCAGGCGTGATCGTTCATCCGACTCTCGGACATTACAGAGACACGCTGGCAAACGGAGTCATGCATTACTGGCGGGAAAGAGGAGAGACGTACCGTTTCCGTCCGGTTCACCGACTGGATGAGGAGACGAGTGGCGTTGTGCTGATCGCGAAGAATGCATATGTCCACCAGCAAATATCTGAACAGTTACAGCGGCATACGGTGGAGAAGATCTATATGGCTTATGTACACGGGGTTATCAAGGAACCATCCGCTACATTAACCGGACCGATCGACCGAGATCCAGAGAATCCACATATCCGGATCGTCACGGCAGATGGTTATCCGGCGGTCACAACATATGAGGTGATTCGATCCTATGATGAAGCCAGCAAAGTGAAGATATGGTTAGGAACAGGACGGACTCATCAGATCCGAGTGCATATGAGGTGGATCGGTCATCCCCTCATCGGCGATTCGTTATATGCTACACCGGCTTGGGATAATGAACGATATCGAACGAGCATCGCGAGGCAAGCCCTGCATGCGGAGCAGCTGTCTGTTGATCATCCGATCACGGGACAACGTGTGACGATCATCGCGCCGTTACCGACCGATATGGGTATATTAGACCAGCGATTGTGTCGTACAAGCAGCGAGTGCGACTGAATCGATCGAGCGATGATCCTGGCTCGGATCATGAACCATGCGATAGCCGGCGTGAGGATCGATGTGATGATGGTATATACGAAGTATTATGACAACAAGAAGCTCAAGGGGGACACTTACGATGAAGCTGACGGTGTATTGCTATCCAAAGTGCGGCACCTGCCGCAGCGCAATCAAGTGGTTGAGGGAGCGAGGGCATATCGTAGATGAGGTGCATATCGTCGAGCAACCTCCTTCCGTTCCGGTCTTGAAGGAGCTGATCACGAATAGTGGATTGGAGCTTAAGAAGTTCTTCAACGTATCGGGTAATGTCTACAAAGAATTAAACTTGAAGGACAAGCTGCCCGCGATGACCGAAGAAGCCAAGCTAGAGCTACTAGCCTCTCACGGTATGTTAATCAAGCGCCCTGTTGTGACAGATGGTAAGCGCGTAACAGTAGGATATAAAGAGGACGAGTATGCAACTGTATGGGGGCGTTCGGAAGCATGAGGGAGGATTATCCGTGCATATACAATCAGATCGTCTAGCTGGACTCGGTTCGGCCATATTTGCCGAAGTAGCAGAGTGGAAACGTGAGGCTATCGCAAACGGGCTGGATATTATCGACCTCGGGATCGGTAGCCCAGACTTACCACCATCAGAACGTATTCGCATGGCTCTTCAGGAAGCTGTTGCGAAGGAAGAGATGTATGGTTATGCATCTTCCGAAGGCACGGTAACATTCCGGAGGGCAGTAGCAGAGTGGTACCAGTTTCGGTTCGGTGTGAATCTAAACCCCGAGACGGAGATCCTATCGCTGATCGGTTCGCAGGACGGACTCGCTCATCTGCCGCTTGCTGTGACGAATCCGGGAGACATGGTGCTGATCCCTGATCCGGGCTATCCGATCTATGCCGCAGCTCCGGTATTAGCAGGTGCACTCCCTTATCCTGTGAGGTTAACGGAAGAGAACGGGTTTCTTCCACGATTCGCTGATATTCCGATCGAAGTAGCGCGGAAAGCGAAGTATATGTTGTTTAACTATCCGAGTAACCCATCGTCTGCTGTTGCAGAGCTTAGCTTCTTCGAAGAAGCGGTTCACTATGCGAAGAAGCATGAGATCTTACTCGTGCATGACCTCGCCTATTCCGAGATGGCCTATGACGGGTTCCGCCCACCGAGTGTGCTAGAGATTCCGGGAGCGAAGGATATCGCCGTTGAATATCATTCTTTATCGAAAAGCTTCAATATGGCGGGCTGCAGACTAGCCTACATGGTCGGGAATCCGAAGGTGGTCGAGGCACTTCGGCTGCTGAAGTCGAATATCGATTATGGTGTTTTCCATGCCGTACAGGAAGCGGGTATCGTAGCGCTTGAGGATCATATGGGCGGTAAGCAATCCGTGGCGAAGCTGTACGAGCAGAGACGTGATGTGTTCGTCGAAGCGATGCGATCGTATGGCTGGGATCTCCCGAAGCCCCGTGCGACCATGTTTATCTGGGCTCGTATTCCGAGTGGCTGGACTTCTCGACAAATTTCCCGGGAAATGCTTCGAGCTGCTGGCGTCGTCGTCATCCCTGGAGATGCCTTCGGACAAGCGGGAGAAGGCTATGTGCGGATGGCACTCGTACATGATGACGCGAAGCTAACGGAAGCAGCAGCCAGGATCGGGCGTTGGTTTCCGGCGAATAAGCATAATGGGACAAATAACTTGATATAGGGAGATGTAGATGTGATTCAGGATCAAGAGAAAGAGCAATCATTGCTTATTATCGATAGCTTCGCGTTATTGTTTCGCGGGTACTTCTCTACTGCTTTGCAAGGAAACTTCATGTTGAATTCGAAGGGGCTGTATACGAACGGCATCTATCAGTTTACGAGGTATATGCTTGATGCGATCAAGAGGTTTAAACCGACCCACGTAGCGTGCGCGTTCGATATGGGGAAGTCTACTTTCCGCAATGAGCTGTATGCAGCTTACAAAGCAAACCGTGATGAACCGCCTCTTGAGCTAATACCTCAATTTGACAAACTGCGTGATCTGGTCGATGGATTCGACATTCCCTGTCTAGGAATCGTCGGATACGAGGCAGACGATGTCATAGGCTCGTTAGCGAAGCAATATGCTGAGCGCGGCGTGCAGGTGAGAATCTTAACAGGTGACGGGGACTCCTACCAGTTGATCGATGAACGGGTTGAGGTCGCGATGCTGCGCAAAGGCTTCGGGAACTATGAGATCGTAGGACTTGATAATCTGTTCGAGGTGTCTGGCGTTCGCCGTCCAGAGCAGATCATCGAGATGAAGGCGCTTATGGGCGATTCGTCAGATAACATCCCGGGATGTCCGAACGTCGGGCCGAAGACTGCGCAGAAGCTGCTCGCGGAATATGGTACGGTAGACGGCGTCTATGCACATATCGACGAGATCAAGGGTAAGCTGCAGGAGAGGCTGATTACTCATAAGGAGCAGATCTATCTGTCTCGCGAACTGGCGACGATCCGCACGGATCTCACGATCGACTGCCCGCCGGAGCGATGTGTGTACGGTTGGGATCGGGACAAGCTTGTGAAGGTGCTAGAAGACTTCGAATTCGGTACGATCATCCGCAACCTGGCTGCGGGATGACGGGATGCGATGAAGGAAGAAGAACGGACATCTGGATGACCCTTGACCCTTAGCAATGGGTGAGATGAGACATGTTACTCGTCTTGAGCATTATCGTGCGTTTCATGTGAGGCGGGAAACTGTCGCTCGATCCCTTCGTGTAGCTGCCTATTTTCGTATCCAAAACGATGTGGCGGACGCTGATCGATGCGCCAAGGAGTACTCTTGCCTAATCGTTCGGTACGTAAGCTAGAGCCATAGGGACCTTCAGGGAATTCTTCTGCACTCAGATCGTTACGTTGCGATTCGACGTTGGCGAAGTCCTTGTATTCGCTTCTGTCTTCTTCGTGAAAATCGTTCATCGTAGGGCTCCTTTCTCCTAATCATGTAGCCATGTTAGTATGCCAATGATGCACCTATCATTAGAAGTATGAGCAGGTCCGCGTGTAATCATGCGTGGTATCGGAAGCAAGCTGATCACGCTATGGGGATTACACGTGAAGCCTTGTGCTGTACAGTCTGGAATCGCTCATCCTGATCAGTACCGCACAGGGCACATCATGCTGCATCGATCAGAGATCTGTGAAGTTGACGGAGCCGACGACTTGCTGTAAGAAGGAGCGCAATTCATCAGCTGCCGTCTCATCTAAGCGGAACGTATACTCCAGATACCCATCCTCCTCGAGATCATCGGGCCCGATGATCGCTGTGACCCCGCTCTGCATATCGATGACGAGCTTCTTCCCGAAGAACCGATCCGTTGTGGTAACGGCTAGGTCGAAGCGATGCATACTTTCCCCTATGAAGGTGACGAATCTAGTCGATGTCTGCTCCGTGCTATCATCAAGATAATCAAATTCAGCGTAACTCATAAGATGTCCACTCCTTACTTATCTTTTTGGTGATCTTAGCATGATTAGTGAAGCGTACCTCTCATTATACATACTATCTGTAGTAGAATCAGCCAATTCCGTGAAACTGGCGCCTAGTATATATTTTGCGACAATTTCAGAAAACTTTCCCAAGGAATTTGATATAAATCTATTGAAATAATTGTATCATTATAGTATCATATGGTTACTTCGCGGAGGAAGCACCTCTTCTACTACCAGTAGGAGAGGTGTTTTTTGTTTCACAAAAATCATTATTCGGAGGTGCAAGTGATGAATCTCGTATTCATGAACAGCTTAGAGAAGCTTACTGATGACCATGTATGGCAAGGACAAGTGTCGATCTGTGAACAGCATGGCAAGTGGCACGTTTTCTGGAGTGCAGAAGATCCAGCCGGTAAAGTGCTGCAAGAGGATTGGTATGAGGGAGCGGCCTGGGAAGAGATGATGCAGGTTTTCCGCAATCGTATCTCGGAGAAGCTAGGAGAAGGGTTTCTACCTGTGTTGGAAGGGGTTACGGATCAATTCGTGACACCGAAGGGTCGGGAGGAAGCGCAGCAGATGATCGTCTGCTACAGTGAACTGCATCGGAATGAGAAGCTATATGAGGAATTGCGAGAATGGCGGAAAACCGTCGCGTTCCGTGACAATAAGGCAGCGTACTTCATCGCGACGAATCGGATCCTCGGTCTGATCAGCGCATATATCCCGCATACAGAGGAGGAGCTGCAGCAGATCCCAGGGTTCGGCGCACATCGAATGGAGCATTATGGGAAGTCGATCCTTGAGATTACGGGGAAATATGAACGGCAGACGACATTCCCACTCGATTGGGTGGCAGAACGACTCGAACGCAAGCAGTTCACGCTGTGGTATTACCGGCAGAAGTATGTGAAGCTCGCACAGGAGAGAGAACTGCAAGAGCGTAAGAAGACATTGCTGGAGCAGATCGAACAAGGAATGAATCTAAATGAGATTAGCAAGCGCTTTGAGCTGTCGATGCGAGATGCCGTATTGTGGATCGAACAGCTGGAAGAGGAAGGCTATAACATGCAACCCTTACTCGACCGCGAGCTGACTGAGATCCCGAAGGAGCTTCGTGAATCAGCGTTAACCGCATTTGCCCAGCTCGGCGACCAGTACTTGAAGCCTATCGTCCAAGCTGTATATGGTGATGAGATGCCTGAGGGAATCGATCTGAGCCAGGTATATTCATGGCTACGCATCCTGCGCATGCACCGCCGCTGTGTACAGATGGCGTAGGTGTGTAGTACGTATAAGTAGGGAAAGAGCCGCATCGCTGACTCGCTCGAACAGGAGTTGATCGCGATGCGGCTCAATATCAAGCTGCAGCCTAGAGCCAGTCTTTCTTACGGAAGTAGTAGAATACCCCACCGCCGATCAGCACCATGATGATGAGCACTGCGTAATATCCGTATCGCCAATCTAATTCAGGCATATGAGTGAAATTCATACCGAATATGCCTGTGATAACAGTAAGAGGCATCATGATAACCGTCATCGCGGTGAATACTCGCATGATCTCATTGGCGCGATTCGAGAGACTGGACTGATACGCTTCGCGAAGGTTACCCATTAAGTCGCGATACGTCTCGAAGGTCTCCACGATCTTGACGGCATTTTCGTAGATATCTCCAAAATATTGCTGTAATTCTGTATTAATGAGGCTGAGGTCTTTCTTATTCAATGTGGCGAGCAGATCCTTCTGTGGGCCAAGCGCTTTCTTCAGCCATAGGATCTCGCCACGTAAGCCGATGATCTCGGTTAGATGTGATTTTTTCGTGCGAACGAGGATGTCTTCTTCCAGCTGCTCGATCGTATCCTCGATCCTGTCAGCTACAGAGAAGTAATTATCCACCACCGTATCCACTAGATGATACAAGAGGCGATCGGGAGTACTCACTTCATCGATCAGAAGCTTCGGCTTGACAAGCCGGAGCTCGTTAATTTTCTGCTTCGTAGCGGTGATCAGCCAATGTTTACCGAGAAATATATTCAACGGTCGGAGGAAGATCTCTTCATCATCGAACCGTATGCTGTTGATCACCATGAAATAGTGATCCTCATAAATCTCCAGCTTCGGCCGTTGTTCTTCGTCATGCATGCTATCCTCGATCGCTAGCTCATGCAGATCGAAGATCGGCTGCAGTAAGCTTAGTTCATCGACAGTCGCGTCGATCCAGTAGAAGCCGCTGTGAGGAGCCTCCTTAACGGTCGCGATGTCATCCTCGATGATCGTAAAGATGCCTTGTTCGACTAGACGTACCTTCATACACGCCACGCTCCTTCCTATAGGTTGCCAGACATAGCGTTATTCCCATTCGTTCTAATGGTTAGTAATGGATGGAGGAGTATTCCTGATGAACGAATGGCTAGCACATTGCCTGTCTGTTACATATGAGCCGGCGGAAACAGGTACGCGTATCGACTGCCTTCGGGAAGGGCGACAGTTGACAGGTACTGGACACCGGCTATGTTGCTGAAACGATATATCTGGGGTTTGGGTCGATCCCCGTCCAATGACGCCACCTCCTATTGTTTACATAAACTTAGTGTGCACTATAGTATATACCTAGTACCGAAAGTAAGACAAGGCTAAGGTGGTCATCCACTTGACTTAAGCCTCTGACATCGGTTAAAGTAGTAATCATCAACACCATGATGAAGGTCACATGGTTATTATGTGCAGCATGAACCTAATATGTTTCAACTCTTATCAAGAGCAGGTGGAGGGACTAGCCCTATGATACCCGGCAACCGGCATATGCACGGTGCTAATTCTTGCAGAAGCGGCATGCTTCTGAGAGATGAGAGAGGATAGCAGAGCGACGTCTGAACCTTTCTCATGTGGAAAGGTTTTTTATTTGTAAGCATGTATGGGAGTGGCGAGATTATTGCGTAATATGACAGTCTTAGAAGGAGTGAGCCATATGCCGATCAAGATCCCTGATCAACTGCCAGCGAAAGAGATCCTGCAGAGCGAGAATATATTCGTCATGGATGAAAGCAGGGCTTATCGTCAAGATATTCGTCCATTAAGCATCATCATCTTGAATCTGATGCCGACGAAGCAAACGACTGAGACCCAACTGATGAGATTGATCGGTAATACACCGTTACAGGTCGAATGCGTGTTGCTTCATCCGAAGACTCACCAATCGAAGAACACATCGACGGAACATCTAGATGCATTCTACAAGACGTTCGACGATATCAAGGGCCGAAAGTTCGATGGGATGATCATCACGGGGGCACCGGTCGAGCATCTCGAGTTCGAGTCCGTAAACTATTGGGATGAGCTGAAGCAGATCATGGCCTGGAGCGTCGATCATGTAACCTCTACTTTCCATATATGCTGGGCAGCGCAAGCTGGTCTGTACTATCACTATGGTATCCCAAAATATCCGCTTGAAGAGAAGCTCTTCGGGGTATTCAAGCAGAAACTGAACAAGCAAAAGCTGAATCTCTTGCGCGGCTTCGATGACGAATTCCTCGTACCACAATCACGACATACAGAGGTGCGTAAAGAAGATATCGAGAAGGTGGAGAACCTGGAGGTTCTGTCAGAATCGGATGAGGCAGGCGTGTATATCGTCGCGACGAAAGACGGCAGACAAATCTTCGTCACGGGGCATTCCGAATACGATCCGGAGACACTGCAGCTCGAGTACCAACGTGACGTGGATAAGGGGCTTAAGATTGATATCCCCAAAAACTACTTCCCAGATGATAATCCGAATCTACCGCCTCGATCAAGCTGGCGTGCTCATGGGAACCTGTTGTTCTCTAACTGGTTGAATTACTATGTCTATCAAGAAACGCCTTATGAATGGACGTTCGAGGAGGAGAGAATAAATGGCTAAGAACATCGATACACGTCTCGCCCAGATCGGCTCTAGGTCGGAGCCGGTTACTGGTGCGGTTAGCTACCCGGTGTACTACTCGACGGCATTCCGCCATCCTAAGCTAGGACAGAGCACGGGATATGATTATTCGCGATCGAAAAATCCAACCAGACAGGTCTTAGAGGAAGCAATCGCTGAGCTTGAGTCGGGTGATGCTGGATTCGCTTGCAGCTCAGGGATGGCAGCCTTGCAGACGATATTCTCTCTGTTCAAGCAAGGCGATCATCTGATCGTCTCCCTTGATCTGTATGGAGGGACGTATCGACTGCTGGAGCGTATCATGTCAAGGTTCGGCATCACGACTACATACGTGGATACGAACGACATCGCGCAGCTGGAAGAAGCGTACAGACCACATACGAAGGCGATCCTCATCGAGACCCCAACGAATCCACTCATGATGATCACGGATATCGCTAAGGTTAGTGGATGGGCGAAAGACCAGGGACTCCTAACGATCGTCGATAATACACTGTTGACTCCGTATTACCAACGACCGATCGAACAAGGTGCTGATATCGTCATCCATAGTGCGACGAAGTACCTCGGTGGCCATAATGATGTACTCGCTGGATTCATCGTGACGAAGGGCAAAGTGTTGTCAGAAGAGATCGCGATGCTACACAATGCGATCGGCGCAGTCCTCGGGCCACAAGATTCATGGCTCCTCATGCGCGGGATGAAGACGCTGGCGCTACGAATGGAGCGACACCAGAGCAACGCGATCGCCATCGCGAAGTGGCTGCTCCAGCATCCGTTAGTAGAGGAAGTCTACTATCCGGCGTTACCGCACCATCCGGGTCATCATATTCAAGAGAAGCAAGCATCGGGTAATACCGGGATCTTCTCTTTCCGTATGATCGATGCAAGACTTGTCGAGCCGATCCTGCGGCATCTTGATCTGATCGCATTCGCCGAAAGTCTAGGCGGTGTAGAATCACTCTTGACTTACCCATCTGTTCAGACGCACGCGGATATACCTGTCGAGATCCGTGATAAGATCGGGGTGGACGATCGGCTGCTGCGATATTCCGTAGGTATCGAGCATCCTGATGATCTGATCGCAGATCTAGCCCAGGCCTTCGACAAAGCGGCGTCCGAGATCAATGAAAGATAGTGTAGATAGTGTTCGGCCATCATCATTTTCAAAGACGGAGTGATTTTTCGACTTTTTTAAAATATATTTCTATGATAAAATGAGCTTATGGTAGAAAATAACTCTCGACATCTTTAGACTAACCTTTGAAGCAGGAGGATTACATGAGAAACAGCGGTTTTCTACAGAGATGGAAGCGAAGAAGTCATTTGTTGTTCCATTTTCTTTTACCCGATCGACTGTTAAGATATTTCCCTCCTGCTTTTGTCATGCGCGACCCCGCTATGTCTCTATTACTTCGTGCACGTTTGCGCGGAGTAACGTGCGGGGTTATTGTGTTGCATCTTGAGGGTCTCCACAAGATCATCATGTCATATCCAGAGGATACGATCGAACGACTCCATCAGGAGCTGCGTACGGCTATCGAGCGTCTCGCTCCAGAGCTGTTCGGTGGTTCAAGTTTGATCGCAGCTACGCAGACCCAGGACGATAGCTATTGTTTGTATATCGGTAGCCGTAGCTCTGCACTAGCATTTGAAGAGATGACGGCTAAGGCGATGACGTTCCATCGTGAGATGGAGAGGTTAGTAAGACATATGGACTATGCTCCATTCTCCAGTCATCTGCAAGTTCAAGTTGGGTATCACCTTATCGATTCGCGGATCCAGGATGTGGCGATTGCTGCCAAGTCGGCGTATCACTATGCGTTGGAAGTTGCGACGAAGAAACTGCCGGCTCATTTTAGCACGACGAGACTGGAGCTCTTGCGCATCATCGAGCAAGAAGAGGTAACGGTCTTAGCCCAGCCGATCATCCTGTTGTCTGACGGTGAGATCTTCGGATGGGAGATCTTAACCAGAGGTCCTGAGCAATCCCCGTTCCATAGGCCCGATCAGCTATTTGAGTTTGCTTACCGAGCTGATCTATTGTCACGCTTAGAATTCCTAGTCTTTCGCAAGGCCTTTGAGAAGATCGCGATGAGTGATATTCAGGAACAAGTATTCGTGAATGTGACAGCCGTGACGCTGTGTCATCCGATGTTCGACCGGATCATCTCGGAACTTCTGCTCGAATATCCTCAAGTGAAGCCTGAGCGCATCGTGTTCGAGTTGACGGAACGACATTTCATCAGAGATTACAACCACACGGCGTCCGTTATGCGCAGATATCGGCAGCGTGGGTTTCGCTTCGCTATCGATGATGCAGGTGCAGGCTACTCAAGCTTGCAGACGATATCTGAGCTGATCCCTGATATTATCAAGATCGACAAGTCGGTCATTCAAAATATTGACCAATTAGCCGTGAAAGAATCATTGTTAAAGGCCCTCCTGACGTTTGCTCAAAATATTAACTGCAAAGTAATCGCCGAAGGTGTAGAACGTGCAGAAGAGGCAAACGTTCTTTTCAAGAACGATGTAGATATGGGACAAGGCTATTATTTTGCCAGACCGACACCACTGCTATTCTCTTTGGACGAAGCAGGTCTAGAACAGATGCGCCATACGATCCGTAACCTAAGATCATTCACGGACCATGTACCCTCTAGAATGGGTGTATAAAAGCTCGTCGGGATGGTCCATGCTAACCGTATCACTGCTTATGAGAAATCGGAGGGTTCAGCATGAATAGAACGCATCCTGCTAGACCAGGTGTCAAGATCGTTAGAGACCGGTACATCGGCCGCTCCTTCAGGGATAATGAACCAGTCATTCGCGATGAAGCGGATGAGTGGATGATCCATCTCAATGATAACTCGGAATATTCCGACAGAAGTTATTCAAGACCTGCTTATGATGAGTAGCTTCTGACTTAGCTTCTGACGCTTCCATTTGTTTCGTCGTATATCTCACTCCAGCCCGCCATATAATTTAGAAGCGAGATTCATTCTCTAAATATGTAATCGCTTCTAAATGAACGGAAAGGATGTGAAGGCGGGAATGGAGCATATATGGGTACAAGTAAGCGGTTCACCCGCGAGAGCAGAACGATACGAACAGCTATTGCGCGAAGAGATCGAACGTTCCTTACATAGGAATATTGAGATGGATGCACATCGAACGATCGTTAGTCATCTCACTGAATTCACAGTATCTTCGCAAGATCATCATGCACTAAGGTATGCGGTTGCTGAAGCAACGGCTCAGTATATTATGGAGTTTCTCGAAAAAGATGTGGTGCGGAATCTGATCTCGAGAGACTATGGCTATGATGAACCAGACGAGCTGGCCTCGATCGAAGCGTACTGTTGGCATAACTCAGATCCCCTCGAGGATCCTGATCTGCATATTGGCTTCGATCATCGTAAGGCGAAGATTCATGATGAATTGGTCCAATATCTAAAGCATGTTCATCTGCTGAATGTGGAGGGCATGGTGCGTTTCCGGCTACATCGTTATACAGACCAGCTACGTGATATCGTCGAATATGCGATCGATGAATATACAGCGGACAAACAATATGAAGAATTCATCTCCTTATTAAAATACTTCGTTTATATCCAAGAAGCGAAGATTCCAGCGGCTCACCTTATCCATAAGGGTGGCCATGAATTCAGCCTGCTTAATGAACGGATGGAACCGATCGAGACGAAGCAGTTGGACCAGTTCGTCGTGGAGATGATCGATAAAGAGATCAACTATGAGGATATGATCGTGAGTACCTTGATTACGGTATCACCGCAAAATGTCTATATCCATACACGTAATCCGGAGATGCAAGTGATTAAGACGATCCGCCAAATATTCGAAGATAGAGCTTCCGTATGTACGAATTGCCCGCGATGTCGCCCACTACTTGGTGAATATAAGAGACAGGATCACTACTATCGATAATGATCGATGAATGAATAGGATATGAACTTGACCGACGTGCGAGTCGGATTTATAATATATAGCAAAGCTCAGGTCATACGGACACGAGCTGAATACGTATGAATGGCATCGATAGAAGACATGAACGCTCGTTAGCACCGTACAGAGAGAGGAACCAACTGGCTGTAAGTTCCTTCGGATATGCGCGGGTACGTTTACCACTTCTATAGCCGTGAACGGGGATCCCCGAATCGGAGAAACGTTCACCGCCTCATCCTCGTTATAGGATGTACTAAGGGCATGGTCTAGCACGATGTATTGCGCGAGACTTGCCGAATTAGGGTGGAACCACGAGAACGCTCGTCCCTTTGGACTTGCGTTTTTTTTATTTTCATATTCAGAAAGGGATGGACACACATGGTAAAGATCACGTTGCCTGATGGAGCAGTAAGGGAATATGAGCAAGGTGTGACGATCGAGGAGATCGCTGCATCGATCAGCTCGGGTCTTAAGAAGAACGCGCTAGCTGGAAAAGTAGATGGGAAGGTAGTGGACATATATACCGCACTTGATCAGGACGCACGAATCGAGATCGTCACCTATGATAGCGCTGAAGGGCTAGAAGTACTGCGCCACAGTACAGCGCATCTGATGGCACAAGCGATCAAGAGATTATATCATGACAAATCGGTCAAGCTCGGGATCGGTCCTGTCATCGAGGAAGGGTTCTACTATGACATCGATATGGAGCATCCACTCACACCGGACGATCTCGTCGCGATTGAGAAAGAGATGGAGCGCATCGTGCAGGAAAACTTGCCGATACGCAGACATGAGGTGAGCCGCGAGGAAGCCGTTCGCATCTATGAAGATATCCAGGATCATCTGAAGCTGGAGCTGATCCGAGATTTACCCGAGGATGCTGTCATCTCGATCTATGAACAAGGGGAATTCTTCGATCTATGCCGTGGTCCACACTTACCATCGACAGGGAAGATTAAGGTATTCAAGCTGCTTAATGTTGCTGGAGCCTATTGGCGCGGAGATTCGAAGAACAAGATGCTGCAACGCATCTATGGTACGGCGTTCCCGAAGAAAGCGCAGCTTGATGAGCATCTCCATCTGTTAGAAGAAGCGAAGAAGCGCGATCACCGTAAGCTAGGCCGGGAGCATAAGATCTTCTCCTTCTCACAGGAAGTCGGACAAGGCTTGCCGCTCTGGCTGCCGAACGGTGCGAAGCTGCGCCGAACGCTGGAACGGTATATCGTCGATCTAGAAGAACGTCTAGGGTATCTGCATGTCTATACGCCGGTATTAGCGAATGTAGAGCTATACAAGATATCTGGTCACTGGGATCATTATCAAGAAGATATGTTCCCTCCGATGCAGATGGATAACGAGGAGCTTGTGCTTAGGCCGATGAACTGTCCGCACCATATGATGGTGTATAAGAGCGATATGCGCAGCTACCGCGATCTGCCGCTCCGTATTGCAGAGCTTGGAACGATGCACCGCTATGAGATGTCAGGAGCTCTGACAGGTCTACACCGCGTACGTGCAATGACGTTGAACGATGCGCACATCTTCTGCCGACCAGATCAGATCAAGGAGGAGTTCGCTCGGGTCATCAGCTTGATCCGTCAAGTATACGAGGATTTTGGGATCAAGGATTATCGGTTCCGTCTATCCTATCGCGATCCACAAGATACCGAGAAGTACTTCCAAGACGATGAGATGTGGGAGATGTCACAGCGGATGCTGCGGGAAGTCGTGGAGGAGATGGGACTTCCATTCTTCGAAGCAGAAGGCGAAGCGGCGTTCTATGGCCCGAAGCTCGATGTTCAGATCAAGACGGCGCTCGGTAAGGAAGAGACGCTGTCGACTGCGCAGCTCGACTTCCTACTACCGGAACGCTTCCAGCTTGAATATGTAGGGGAGGATGGGAATAAGCATCGTCCGGTCGTCATCCATCGCGGCATCATCAGTACGATGGAGCGTATGACGGCATTCCTCCTGGAGAATTTCGCTGGTGCTTTGCCGGTATGGTTATCTCCTGTGCAAGCGAAGGTAATCCCGGTATCGAATCAGTTCGATGAGTATGCGAAGCAAGTGCAGGATCAGTTGGCGGCATCTGGTATTCGTGTAGAGGTTGATCTGCGTAATGAGAAGCTTGGATACAAGATTCGTGAAGCTCAGTTAGAGCGGGTACCGTATATGCTCGTCGTAGGCGATAACGAGCGTCAAGCGAACGCTGCATCGATACGTAAGCGTGGTAAGGGTGATCTCGGCGCTCAGCCGCTCTCAGAGGTCATCGCACAGATTCGTTCTGATATCGATGCGAAGGTTATTGAATAGGTGACACATAAGAAGGGGCTGTCCAGATTGTCAGTGAAAACTGACCACTGGACGCCCCGTTTTTGGTTAGGGCAGAGAAATGCCGGAGTTGCAGGAGGTGCCAAGCCGTCTGGGTTCGATATGTCGCTCATAGAGATACTCCCTACCGGAACGATTCTATGGGTCGGCGGTCTGGAAGTCCGAACGAACGGGAAAATTCCCGTTGAAACGGCGGATCGAATGAAGGAAGCCAAGTTATTCTATATTCTTGTCAATATTGTAAATTTGCACTTCTTCCAGAACTTAGTGCATGATATAATGCTAATACAGGCACATCACCGTATATGTAGCGGGTCGGTTACCTTTTAATAACTGAAGGGGGGCCTGCTAATGGGAGTACATGAGGCATTGGCGTTGATGGTTGATTTTGGTTCGCTGGTTGTTGCATTGCTGACGTTAGCTGTCGCGATTGCCCTAGCGTTTAACCAAAAAAAATAGACCGCCGTCTGTGAGGGAATGCGGTCTATAACGGAATGCACCAAGCCGACCTGATACCATTAAACGGTATCGTGTGCCGCGTGGGAGTCGACAACTGTCGGCTCCTTTTTTTCATCTAAAGTAGAAAAAGTTTCACTTCGTTATCGTGTGGAATTACTTAGCATGACTTCCTGCTGAGAGGTCTTCATAAGCCCTTTTATATTATATCGTCACCCTACAGACGGTGCAAGGTAATAATGCCTAATCCATGGAGGTGGTTCGATCATCCGGCGATGCTGGAATAAGACGCATAACAGATGGACACCCTTAACATGATTCAGGAGGGATCTAGAATATGTTAAGGGACCACGAATCATGTGCTCGCATCCTGTTGCTGTGTCTCATCCTGATCTTCGTGTGCTCGTTAGGGAAGCCGGCACTTCTCCAAGTGAATGTTGTTATGCCACTAACGGACGATGATTCGATGGCGATGCTCCCTACAGAAGTGTTAATGAGGGATGAAGTAGGAGATATAACGTTGCGAATTGGCTCGCATATCGAAGCGAGCGGAAGCGGAGCACGAGCGATGGGTGGTATAGAGGATGCAGCAGAAGGAGCTGCAGCAGAAGGAGCAGAAGCTGCAGAAGCAGAAGCTGCAGAAGCAGAAGGAGCAATAGCAGAAGGAGCAGAAGCAGTAGGAGCAGAAGCAGAAGGAGCAAAAGCAGAAGGAGCAGAAGCAGAAGCGGTGCATGAGGCTACGACCCCCGTATCTGTATATGAGGTGGTCGCGACAGGATATTATGCAGGAGTCGAATCGACAGGCAAATCACCGGGTCATCCCGAGTATGGTATTACGTATTCGGGTGTGAAAGTACGGCGTGGTGCGGTGTCGACGATCGCAGCTGACCTTGAGCTATTCCCGATCGGTACGGTCCTCTATATACCGGGCTATGGTTATGGGGTCGTCGCGGATATAGGCGGTGCGATCAAAGGTAACATCATCGATCTGTACTTTCCTTCTATAGAAGATATCTACAGGGAATGGGGAAAGCGAACAGTAAAGGTCGTGGTCGTCGAGGAAGGAGACGGTTATCTAGATGAGGAGAAGTTCAGGAGGCTAGAAACGATCTTCAGTGATAGGACACCTCCGTCGTCTGTGCTCTAAACCAGCATAAATGAACGACGAGCGTTACATAAAAAAAACTCGACCCGTTCATACTATGCAAGTAACGGAGACGGGAGGTGAAAAACAAATGGCTAAGAACAACAAAAATGCGCAAAACGCAGCTCAACAAGCGAACCAACAATTCAACGCAGAATTCGCTGAAGAGAATGCAGCAGGTGCAGCGGGTGCTGCAGGTACACAAAACGCAGCTGCTAATCCAGCAAACGCTGCTAGAGCAGCACGTCAACAAAATCAACAAAACCAATAATGAAGCGGTATGATCCGGAAGAGGGAGCCGATGAGCCCCTCTTCTTTTATATGTAGCATGATAATATTACGCTTTCCTCTGTTCATCCGTGGCGTATTCCGATACACTATACTTGCAGAGATACTGTGTACATACCATGAATGAGCGTCGGAGGGATTCACGTGTATAACCGAATATTTTGGGGCGTCGTGCTGATTGGGCTGGGTGTCTTCTTTATCATGGATCAACGCGGCGTTATCGATTTTGACATCGGAGATATCATCACGACTTATTGGCCGATCATCTTAATCTATTATGGTCTTAAGGGTCTTATCTTCCAATATAGATGGGGGCATGGTATCGGTTTTGGGTATCTATCTCCGATCATCCTGACGACGATCGGTGTCTACTTCCTCGGCAGAAACATCGACTATATCGAGATGTCAGTCGGCGATTTCTTCCAGTATGTCATCCCATTCATCCTGATCTTGATCGGGATCATCATCATCCTCCGTCCTGGTAAGCGCCAAGCTGAACAGATGCCAGGCCTGCAAGAAGAAGAGAGGATAAGTGGTCTGACGGACGAGCATGCATCTACTCCCTCCGGTGAACCAACATACGTTGATACCGATATAGCAGATACTGATCAACCGGAATCGGTGACGCGTCATTCACCTCTACGTTCCGACATACATCATGGGGCCAGGGAAGGCGACGGAGCGCACGACACGGGAAGCCATACTAAAGCGGAGAACCACTTCAGCTTTATCGGTGATATCCATATCGGATCTGCGAACTGGCAGTTGAAGCCGTTGAATATTAACCATTTTATCGGGGATAGTGTTATCGATCTTACTAGGGCAAGCATTCCCGAAGGACTGACGAAGATAACGGTCGGTTCCTTGATCGGGGACGTCAAAGTGATGCTACCTCAGGATCACGAGGTGGAGGCGAGTGTTACGATGTCTTCCTTCATCGGGGATTTTGATGTGTTTGGCAGAGTAGAAGGGGGTATGATGAAGAATCGTCGTGACGAATCTCCTCATTATACCTCAGCCCGCAAGAAGATACAGATCACGGTGAATATGTTTATCGGAGATTTCCGGATCGAACGAGTTTAGCGTTCTGTCATAATAACACCATCAGCAGTTCATCCTATTAGAAGCTGGTAATTCGAAGCGAAAGGAGAACTGCGCATGATACCCTTGCAGTCAAAGCTAGAGAACCTTGAGATACCGTATTCCGAGGTCAAGTCTTCGATGGATCAGTGCGGTTTTGTGCTGGGAAGTAACTGGGATTACGATCACGGGTACTTCGATCGACCGTTAGACGGGGTGAATAAAGTTTGGCTTCGCATACCGTTTCAAGTCACCACCGGAAGCCTGGAGGGGGAAGCTGTAGAAGCTAATGATAGTACTCGGATCATCTTCGGTACCCCCTTCATCCTGCGGCACATCTACGAGGAAGGCATCGATCAAGAAGGGGAGTCGGGGGCGTTCCGCTCACTGGTCGACCAGTTCCAAGATCCTGTCGATCCTGATGCCCCTGTGGAAGGACGTTGGGTCGATATCGCTTGGGAGCAGCTTCAGACACTCGAACATGCCGTGATTCACTAGCGGCATGTTTTCTTTTCTCACTCCATTAAGAAGTGTTACATATGGCGATATAGGGATCATTCAGCTAAGACTTCGAGCTGTTATCTAACCTTGGTGGGGGAAGCCGGTTGCCACGAATTTAATGATCTTTTAGGTCAATTTAAGGTAGGTTTAAGGTTATTCCTTCATCATATAGACAAGAATGATAAACAGCCTAAGTAACTATTCAGGGAGGGGTAACGAGTGGAAGACAGACGGAATAAAGATTACGATGATTTCTTCAAGGAATCTAGTCATAAGAAGCATGATCATAATGAATCTAACCAAAGACCGAACGAGTCGTCTACGGAGTCCGTGGATCAGCAGCAGGATTCGTACTACTATTCATATGGGCCGTATCGTTCGCAGACGAATTCACAAGCGACGGATGATCAACAGTCAGATCTTAAGGTGACATCGGACCTTACGAATAATCATCAACAAGCAGCAGAGACGAGCTACATTCATCAGCCTGATGTGGTGTTGGATCAACGTCCTTCCGCAAGTTCAGTCGCAGCTTCCGAACGAATCTGGCAAGTTCAACCCGTACGTAGAAGAGCGTGGCTGACCAGCTTCCTAGCTGCTTTCTTATCCTGTGCTTTGATCATGACTGGACTCGTCTATGCATCCGATGTGAATAATTGGTTCACCGGCGGCGCGGTCAGTGCTGCTGAATCGAACGGTAACACGAATAGTCCAGTGATACCGGGTCAGACTGTCTCGGTCACGAACGATGGTTCAAGAAGTGAGACTGCTGCAGCGGGATTACCAGGATCAATCGCCGATATCGTCGAGCAGTCTAGTCCAGCTGTCGTGCTGATCGAAACGTATGTCAGCTCGAATCGAAGATATAGCAATCGGAATAACATGGACTTCTTCGAATATTTCTTCGGTGACCGTATACAGGTGCAGCCGGACAATGGCGGGAATATGATCAATTCGGGGCTCGGGACAGGCTTCATCTTCGATAAAGACGGATATATCTTGACGAATGAGCATGTCGTCAGCGGTGCGGATGAGATCTATGTAACTGTTGAAGGATATACAGAACCATTCAAAGCAGAGCTTCTCGGATCGGACTTCGACCTAGACTTAGCGGTCCTTAAGATCAGTGGCAAGAAGGAATTCTCTACACTCCCGATCGGTGATTCAACAAGGCTGAGAGTGGGAGAATGGGTAACCGCTATCGGTAATCCTCTAGGCTATGATCATACGGTCAGCGTCGGCGTAGTAAGCGCCAAAGGACGGGAGATCCAGATTCCGGAAGGCAATCAGACGAGGTCCTATGAGAATCTGCTGCAGACGGATGCATCGATTAACTCGGGTAACTCGGGCGGTCCACTGTTGAATATGAGTGGCGAGGTCATAGGCATCAATACAGCTGTCAGCACGACAGCACAAGGCATCGGTTTCGCGATCCCATCTAGCACGATCGTCTCCGTCATCGATATGCTGAAGAGTAACCAGACGGTTCCGAAGCCATATATCGGAGTAGGCATCTCCAACATCGAAGAGGCCTGGCTGGAGGATCTGAAGTTAAATAGTACGGAAGGCGCATTGGTCACGCAAGTCGAGTCTGGTAGCGCCGCAGCCGTCGCTGGCATACAGACCTGGGACGTCATCACGAAGATCAATGATAAGAAAGTATCGAATTATGAAGATGTGAAACAGTATGTCCAAGAGCTTGGGGTAGGTGCTCGGGCTACTGTAACGATCATGCGGGAAGGCAAAGAGATACAGGTCGGTATCATCATCGGAGATCGCAACTCGAGGTGATCGGTAACTGTGTGATTAATGCAGGCGGCCATTTATGGCGCCTGCTTTTCATATCGTACAAGTCTTTCGCGAGGTGTGCCGTTCAGGTACAATATGGTTGGAGGGGTTATGATGAGACGGCAAATATTAGTGGTCGATGATGATGAGAAGATCACTTCGATGCTGAGGCGCAGTCTGACATTCGAAGGTTACGATGTGAATACGGCAAACAACGGCCATGTCGCCTTACAGAAGATGATGGAGAAGGATCCGCATCTGCTTATCCTTGATGTGATGATGCCGGAGGTTGACGGGTGGGAAGTATGCCGACGACTGCGTGAAGCAGGAAGCCCTGTCCCTATCTTGATGTTAACGGCTAAGGATGAAGTCAAGGACCGAGTGAAGGGGCTTGATATCGGGGCGGATGATTACCTAGTCAAGCCGTTCGCTCTGGAAGAGCTGCTTGCACGCATCCGTGCTTTGCTACGACGGTACGATGAACAGCATGATGGGACCGATCTACTACTCTTCGATGATCTACGGCTGTTGATCGACTCGCGAGAGGTTTTTCGTGGCGATCGTAAGATTGAGCTAACGACGAGGGAATTCGATCTATTGCATATGTTCATGGCGAACCCGCGCAGGGTGTTAGCGAAGGAGACGATCATGGATCGGATATGGGGATTTGACTATAGTGGAGAGTCCAACGTGCTGGAAGTATATATCGCGATGCTAAGACAGAAGCTAGAAGACCATGGTGAGAGGCGTCTTATCCATACAGTGCGAGGAGCAGGCTATGTGCTCAGAGGGGATGACTGATGTCGATTCGCTTAAAGCTGGCTTGTTGGTATGGAGGAGTGCTGGCGATCATCATGGCCGTGTTCTCTGGTGCACTATACTTCCTGATGCATCACTCGATCGAGCATCAGTACCGCAGCAGTCTGCAAGATCAGACGGAACGTGTCTATGAGCGTCTTGAATATACGGTTGGCCTGTCACTGCGTGGTTGGAATGTGGATGTGCGGCTGGATGTACAAGATACATTCTTCACTGAGAATATCTATCTGCAGCTATTCAACCTATCAAGTGGTCGAGTTAGCATGTCGAGCAAATCTGTTGAAGATAACATTCAGCTTCCGATCCATGAGAGGACCTTGCAGCAACTTACCGAATCTAGATATACGTATACATCGTCCACGATCAATGGCGTTCCATTCATCATCTATCATCGTGGCATCTATAATAATAATCAGTTGATCGGTGTACTTCAGGCCGCGACGTATGCAGGACACATGAATAGTCTGCTTGAGCAATTGCGATTAGTCTTGATCCTCGCATCGATCATCATCATCTTCGTGTCGTCGTCGTTCGGCTGGTTCCTCGCGAAGAAAGCACTAAGACCGATCGGCTCGGTCATCGAAGCAGCGAATCAGATCGAAAGTGGTGAGGATCTGAGTAGGCGAATCCCGTATGATGGCCCGATGGATGAGATAGGCAAGCTGATCCAGACGATCAACGGGATGATAGGACGGGTGCAGCATGTCTACTCGAATATGGAGGAGGCCTATCGCAAGCAGCGTCGGTTCGTCTCGGACGCATCGCATGAGCTTCGGACGCCACTCACGACGATACGAGGTAATGTTGAGTTGGTCGGGAAGATGTGGTACAGCGAAGGTGGCGATGTTCAGTCTCGCGGACTATCGGAAGAGATGATGACGATGTCTCGTGAGGCGATGGAGGACATATCCGCAGAAGCGGAACGGATGAGCAGACTGGTGAACGATCTATTATCGCTGGCAAGAGCCGACGCTGGTAATGTGATCGACAAACAACCGGTCGCGTTGCATCCGATCGTCGAAGATGTCGTACGAAGAGCGAATCTTCTGCCGAGGAACAGCGATGTCGTGTGGCGTACGGAAGAGCTATCTGATCTATCTGGTATCAAGGTGAATGGCAACCGTGATTATCTGCAGCAGTTGTTATTCATCCTGATCGAGAATGCTTTCAAGTACACGATGCATGGCGAAGTCGTCCTAAGTATACGTCGATCGGACGAACAAGTCGGTATCGCCATCCGCGATACGGGTATCGGGCTGGATAAGGACGAAGTGCCGCTGATCTTCGAGCGCTTCTATCGCGCTGATCCATCCAGAGGTGTCGTGAGTGGTACAGGGCTGGGACTATCGATCGCGAAGTGGATCCTGGATGAACATGAGGGTTCGATCGAGGTGTACACCAGCAAAGGACAGGGATCAACGTTCATCGTATGGTTACCTCTGTGGTTCGCTTCGGAGGGCCCAGCAGATCGGCAGGCGACGGGAGAATCAGGACAAGACATTATGACGGAAGAAGAGTAAACTATAGAGGAAGGGAGGCGTATCCAAGATGGAAGTAGTCAAGATAACTCCACGCGGCTATTGTTACGGAGTCGTCGATGCTATGGTACTCGCGATGCAGACGGCGAAGAACTTCGACCTACCGCGGCCGATATATATATTAGGAATGATCGTTCATAACAAGCATGTGACAGAGGCGTTCGATAAGGAAGGGATCATCACACTCGACGGGGAGAATCGGTTGGAGATTCTACAGAAGGTTGATCGAGGTACAGTCATCTTCACCGCCCATGGTGTGTCCCCAGAGGTGCGCCGTTTAGCCAGAGAGAAGGGCTTGACTGTCGTCGATGCGACTTGTCCGGATGTGACGAAGACGCATGATCTGATCCGAGAGAAGGCAGCCGAAGGGTATAAGATTATCTACATCGGTAAGAAGGGCCATCCTGAGCCTGAGGGAGCAGTAGGTATCGCGCCCGAGCACGTCTATCTGATCGAAAAAGAGCAGGAGATTGAAGCGTTAAACATCGATTCGGATAAGATCGTCATCACGAATCAGACGACCATGAGTCAATGGGATATCCGCCATATCATGAACAAGCTCATAGAGCAATATCCGCACGCAGAGGTGCATAACGAGATCTGTCTCGCCACGCAGGTGCGTCAAGAAGCAGTTGCTGAACAAGCGAGAGAGACAGATCTGGTGCTCGTCGTAGGTGATCCACGAAGCAACAACTCGAATAGGCTAGCGCAAGTGTCTGAGGAGATCGCTGGCGTGCGAGCCTATCGGATCGCGGATGTGACAGAGATTCAGCGGGAATGGCTCGCTGGCGTCGGACGTGTCGGTGTTACGTCAGGTGCATCAACTCCGACACCGATCACGAAGGAAGTGATCGAATACTTGGAGCAGTATGATCCAGAGGATGAGAGCACTTGGTCTATCGAGCGGACAGTGAATATGAATAGATTGTTGCCGAGGATAAGAGAGAAATCGGCGGATTGACAAGAGGGGCCAGAGCGGCCCCTCTTGACGGTTCGATACATAAGGATAGTATTGACGAAATGACCGATTTGAGCTATAGTTACTTTAATACTTAAAAGCGTATAAGCGTTGAAGCGAACAAGCGTTTAAGCATGAAAATGAATGGAGAGATAAGAATGATCGCAATTACTTCCAACAACGTACCTGAAGAGCGTGTGCAGGAGATCGTAAACCATATCGAGAAGCATGGTCTGCAAGCACATGTATCACGAGGAACGGACCGCACGGTGATCGGTATCATCGGCAAATTCGAACCAACGCTGGCAGAGCAGCTACGTTCGATGAAGGGAATCGAAAATGTCGTCCGTATATCCAAGTCATACAAGCTGGCTAGCCGTGACTTCCATCCAGATGACACGGTGATCGACGTGAAGGGCGTGAAGATCGGCGGGGAAGATCTCGTCATCATGGGAGGACCATGTGCGGTAGAGAATGCTGGCCAGATCGATGAGATCGCACAGATCGTCAAGTCAGCGGGCGGACAGGTGCTGCGGGGCGGTGCGTTCAAGCCTCGTACAGGTCCGTATAGCTTCCAAGGGATCGGCGTTGAAGGACTGGAGATGATGGCCGAAGCGGGACGGAAGCATGGCTTGCTCACGATCACAGAAGTGATGACACCTGAGTATGTCGATGTTATCGCAGAATACGCAGACATCCTTCAGATCGGTACGCGCAATATGCAGAACTTTGACTTGCTGCGCAAAGTCGGATCGACACAGAAGCCAGTTCTGTTGAAGCGGGGATTCAGTGCGACGTATGATGAGCTTCTTAATGCAGCGGAATATATCTTAGCTGGTGGCAATCCGAACGTGATGCTGTGTGAGCGCGGCATTCGGACCTTCGAGACGTATACGCGGAACACGCTTGACCTGACAGCGATCCCTGTATTACAACAGCTTAGCCATCTGCCGGTTATCTCGGACCCGAGCCATGGAACTGGTCGTCGTGAGCTTGTCGAGACGATGAGTAAGGCGTCTGTTGCAGCTGGAGCGAACGGTCTAATCATCGAGATGCACACCGACCCTGACAACTCGATGACTGGTGATGGTGTACAATCCTTGTTTCCGGACCAATTTGCTAATCTGTTAAAGGACTTTGAGAAGCTTGCGCCGATCGTCGGTAAGAGATTCGATACGAAGAGTAACGCGGAATTTCAGTTGGTGTAGGCAGTGTGATTCATAGGATGTGATGATTTATATCCGAATCCGAAGACCGATTTATCGGTTTTCGGATTTTTTTGTATAGAGGGAAGGATTATTTCGTTAAAGTGATAAAGCAAGGCGAGACAATGAAAATCACTGATAACTGAAGTGCAACTTGAAAACTAACACGATATGTAATGTTTCGGTGATTACAACAAAAACACCCCTAACTACGCAAGAAACACTTCCTGGTATTGTCAAATGTAAAGTTACCTGACACCAATATCAAAAAAACCTTACATGACTATTGACGATAACTTTCTCTGGTTTTATAATAGCAACATAATCATACTATAACTTGAACGTTCGGCAAAGTCTGACCGTGGAATGTTCGGATTTAGGGGGAGTCAACGATGTCAGTTCAACATGTACTGGAGCTCATTAAGGAGAATAATATTGATTGGGTAGATTTTCGATTTACGGATCTGAACGGTAAGTCTCATCACATCACGCTACCTGCATACGAAGTAGATGAAGGTACGTTCGAGAACGGCGTTGCATTCGACGGTTCATCTATTCCTGGTTTTCGCGGCATCGAAGAATCTGACATGGTCATGCTGCCTGATCCGAAGACAGCCTATATCGACCCTTTCACAGCACATCCTACATTAATCATCGTCTGTGATATTACAACGCCAGACGGTGCAGTGTATGATCGTGATCCTCGCGGGATCGCTAAGAAAGCAGAGGAATACTTGCAAGTAAGCGGCATCGGAACGACAGCATACTTCGCACCAGAATCGGAATTCTTCATCTTCGATGACGTACGCTACGAATATACGCAGAACTCATTCATGGCAAAGGTAGATTCCGAAGAAGCACACTGGAATTCGTCACGTAGCGAAGAGGGTGGCAACCTTGGATTTAAGATTAAGCACAAGGGTGGATATGTTCCGGTCCAACCGGTTGATACGCAACAAGATATCCGCTCGGAGATTAGCCGATTGTTGACAGAAGCCGGTATTCGCGTTGAGCGTCATCACCATGAGGTAGCGACAGCGGGGCAAGGTGAGATTAACTTCCGCTTCGATACACTCGTGAAGACAGCAGATAATCTGATGAAGTACAAGTATATCATCCACAACACAGCGCGCCAATACGGTAAGACCGCAACCTTCATGCCGAAGCCGCTGTACGGCGACAACGGTAGCGGTATGCACACTCACCAATCCATCTTCGATGGAGACACACCGCTGTTCTACGAGAAGGGCAGCTACGCGAATATGAGTGAGCTCGCGCTCTACTATATCGGCGGTATCCTGCACCATGCACCGGCATTGATCGCGGTGACGAACCCGAGTACGAACTCGTTCAAGCGCTTGGTACCAGGCTATGAAGCTCCAGTTAATCTCGTATTCTCGAAGGGCAACCGTTCTGCGGCTGTACGGATCCCAGTAGCGGCAGTTACCCCGAAGGGTACTCGGATCGAGTTCCGTACACCAGATTCGACGGCTAACCCTTATCTCGCATTTGCTGCGATGCTGATGGCTGGTCTGGATGGAATCAAGAATAAGATCGATCCGCGTAAGCTTGGGTATGGTCCGATCGACAAAAATATCTATGAACTGTCCGATGCAGAGAAAGCTGAGATACGTAGTGTCCCTGCAACGCTGGATGAAGCGTTGGATCATCTTGAGGCGGATTATGACTTCTTGCTTGAAGGCGGCGTGTTCACAAAATCATTCCTAGATAATTACATTTCTCTTAAGAGAGAAGAATCTAAGGCTATTCATACACGCATTCATCCATACGAGTTCAGCTTATACTACGATTGCTAATCGATGAAGAAGCTTCTCCTGCGGGGGAGGCTTCTCTTGTTGTGAGTGGCGTGCTATATGCACTTGAACAGGGAAATGAATACTGCTATCATAAGCGTATTAGACGATAGGAGAAGGGGTAGAGACCATGAGCAGAGCTTATAATTTCAATGCAGGACCAGCAGCACTGCCACTCGAAGTACTGCAAAAGGCTCAAGAACAATTCGTGGATTACGAAGGGATCGGGATGTCCATCATGGAGATATCCCATCGCAGTAAAGAGTATGAGCGCGTCAATAGTGACACGCAGCAATTACTCAAACAGCTGCTCCAGATCCCGGAAGGCTATAAAGTATTGTTCCTGCAAGGTGGGGCTAGCTCTCAGTTCGCGATGATCCCGATGAATCTACTTCGTCAAGGATCGACGGCAGCGTATGTGGATACAGGAAGCTGGGCGAAGAAGGCGATCGCGGAAGCCAAGCTGTTCGGAGAAGTACAAGTTGTCGCCAGCTCTAAGGAAGATAACTATACGAAGGTTCCGGATCTAGATGGATTAGACGTGCCTGAACGGGCTGCGTATGTGCATGTGACGTCCAACGAAACGATCGGTGGCATCCAGTTCAAGTCATTCCCTCGAACCGGACAAGTACCACTTATCGCAGATATGTCGAGTGATATTCTGTCAAGGCCGGTCGATGTGAGCCAGTTCGGACTGATCTATGCTGGTGCGCAGAAAAACTTGGGCCCATCCGGCGTAACAGTCTTGATCATCCGTGAGGATCTTGTAGAAGCGAATGAGCATCTGCCGACGATGATGCGATACAGCACGCATCTGGACAATGACTCCTTGTATAACACACCTCCTGTCTATTCGGTATATATGGTGAATCTCGTTCTGAAATGGATAGAAGAAAACGGTGGACTTGCTGCGATGGAGCGACGAAACATGGAGAAAGCACAGCTGATCTATGATGCTATCGATCAGAGTGGTGGCTTTTATCGTGGTGTGGCACATCCTGACGATCGTTCGCCGATGAATATCACGTTCCGTTTAGCAGATGAAGAGTTAGAGAAGCAGTTTGTTAAAGAGTCTTCAGACCACGGGTTTGTTGGATTGAAGGGTCATCGCAGTGTAGGTGGCTTACGTGCATCAACCTACAACGCAGTCCCTTATGAAAGCTGCCAGGCGCTCCAACAATTTATGCTCGACTTCCTCGCACGGAACGGATAATAACAGGCTATGTATAATATGACCGTCAAGCTGTGTGCTTGACGGTCTTGTAGTTGTTCGATAACTCATACGAAGGAATAGAGGTGTTCGGATGCCGTTTCATATCGTACTCGTTGAGCCAGAGATTCCGGCTAATACCGGCAATATCGCGCGTACGTGCGCTGCTACTGGCGCGCATCTACATCTGGTACGACCGCTTGGATTTCGCACGGATGATCGCACTTTGAAACGGGCGGGACTCGATTACTGGTTCGCTGTTCACATAAGCTACTATGACTCCTTCCAGGAAGTGCTGGAACAGCATGCGGGATGTAACTTCTATTATGCATCGACCAAATCAGAGAAGCGTTATTGCGATTTCACGTTTCGTGAAGGAGACTTTTTCGTCTTCGGTAAGGAGACCAAGGGCTTGCCTGAGGAATTGTTGAGAGCGAATCCGGATACATGTATGCGTCTGCCGATGACTAGGGATGTTCGTTCACTTAATCTGGCAAACTCGGCTGCGATCATTCTATATGAAGCACTTAGGCAAACATCATTTCCCGGGATGGATGAATGATGAAAAGTTTCGATTTCCAGAAAAAACAATTAAAAAAAAGCAGGAATTTAACCCTTAAAGGCGAAATTATACTATTGGCTATCAGATAAGAGTGGAATTTTTCGTGTGTACATAACGTATTGATCGAGCAAGCTTGAAGGATGAAAACGAGCGGTACGGCATGATGTCGTACTTGCACGATCTAAGCCAATATTCCACAAAAATAAGCTTCAGGAGGGTAACTAACATGAGACCAATCGGAGTAGTCAGGAAAGTAGACCAACTCGGAAGACTAGTGCTTCCTAAATCGCTGAGAAAACGGTTCAATATGAACGAAGGCGATCCAGTGGAAATTCTTGTACAAGGCGAACATATTATACTGGAGCGTTACAAACCGCATTGTGTATTATGTGGTTCTACCGATGGTGTCACAGAGTTCCGTGAACGGTATATCTGTAAGAGCTGTATCGAGCAACTCGGTAAATTTATCGAACCTAACTGATCCGTATGTGGATCAACAAAAAAGCCTGTCTCTCTCATCGGAATGATGAAGGGGACAGGCTTTTTCTAATAATAATTACTGAATAGAAAGTCTTATAGACCCTTGGTCTTATCATCGTTAAAGCCGGAAGTCAGGATAGCACCGACTAGCAGAACGATCGACGATATAACAAGCCAAAATACCGGTGTCACTAAGATTACCTCCAATTTCCTGAACAGAAAGTCATCAAGTCGTAATAGTATACCCACATTATACATAACTACGACCAAAAAGAAAATGACAAAACGGTAGATAAAAAGTGAACAAAACCAATTGCTCGTAAGAGCGCTGGCTGACGATTCATCTCATCCATCGTCACTGCATGCATGAACGAAGATTAGCACAACGTAAAGAAAAAGGGGGCGATCGAAGGATATGGCGCATGAGCACGAAAGTGATTGTATCATCATCGGTGGAGGGATAGCAGGATTACAAGCTGCCATACAGCTAGGTAGATATAGGCATCGCATCACCGTGATCGATAGAGGATATGGTCGATCAACGCTGTGTAGAAGCTATCATAATGTGTTGGGGTGGCCGGAAGGGGTATCGGGTGAACAACTTCGGCGGCTAGGTAGACAGCATGCATCATCACTAGGTGTGCAGTTCGTGACGGGTGAGGCTGTTCAGGTGAAGAAGGAGAGGGAGGATCGCTTCGCGGTTGCTCTGTCATCGTCAGATGATCGCTACTATGCCAAGAAGCTTTTGCTGGCAACAGGAGTGATGGATCGTTTTCCACTGATCCCGGGGCTAATACCTTGTCTTGGGCTGACTGTATATGTCTGTCCGGATTGTGATGGATATGAAGTGACGGGGCGCACGACGATCGTGATGGGTTCAGGTAGTACAGGAGCGAATATGTCACTCACGCTATCATATTGGACGGACCAGATCGTCTATGTGAATCATGAACAGAAGCCGATACCCGAGAATCTGATGCGATCGTTATCGGATGCAGGGATCGAGGTTATCGCGCAGCCGATCAGAGCAGTGGAAGCGGAAGAAAGTCGATTTCACGGTGTGCATCTGGAGGGCGGTCACTTCATCGGGGGAGAGCGTGGGTTCATCGCCTTCGGGGGCAATGAGGTATATAGCGAGCTGGCAGAGCAGCTTGGTGTGGAGCGATTAGAGAATCGTCATATCGTATCCAACCCTCGCACGATGGAGACGAACGTACATGGCGTGTATGTAGCAGGAGATGTTGCCGTGCACGCTGAACAGGTGACGATGGCGATGGGGGAAGGCTCGATCGCCGCGATCTGGATTCACAAAGCGCTGTTAGAGCTAGGTAGTGACGTTCTTCGATCGCGGTTAGAATGATGCTGAGCGGTATCAGGTTAGAATGAACGTGACAAAGTGAGGCAACCTATAGAAGGAACAAAAAAACCGTGAGAGGTGGGTGTGAAGTGATGGTGGACAACAAAAAAGATCATCTGAGCGATCAGGCAGAACGAACCCAAGTCACTACTCAGCAACAAGCAGCGACAGGCTCCTCCCAACAAGATGATGCGGATGATGCCTTGCAGGCTTTCATCTCGGCACGTGATGGTGATCCTAACAAGTGTTAACGTAGAGGTTGGACGTAATACTAATACATGGATAAGGCTTAGAAGAGGCTGGGGATGATCCTGGCCTCTTCTTTCCGTTCAGTTCGATGTCGGTACGAGCTTTTCTCCAGCCTTGTGCCCGATCAACAGGATCGGGATGAGAAGTAAACCGAACGGAAGACTTAACCATATATCCTTCATATCGATCAGCTGAGAATCCAGCAACCTGTACAGCAGATACAGACTGTAAGGGAGCGTGATCATGACCGCTGTGAATACACCTGGTACAGGTCTGCAGACGAATATCGATTGTCCGATGTGCATGAATACATGGAGGAGCAAGATGATGTTTATCCCAAGGAAGGGGAGGTACATAGACGCTTCAGCTGCAAGGAAGGTGATCGGGATGAATGTGATGAATTCGATACAGACAGCTACGGCAAATTGTGCCGCAGTTGTATCCGCAAGAGTACGGAAATCTTCGTGTAGTCTTGTGGGTAACCTTTTGAGGATACTGTCCCGGTGTTTCCGGAAGAACGGTTCGATGCGGATGATCTCCTCGAAATCATGCAGCATGAACGCTGCCAGAAATAGCCAGATCAAAGAATGAATGCTAATCGTTGAATCTAACCATGGTACCATAGGAATAAACCTCCTGTATCGATCATGTCCGATGTTGATCGTCTGGATTGGATACTGCGAAAGTAGCGTTACCACAATGGTAAACCCTGTATCGTTCAGATGCCAGTGACGGTTAGCCAAGAACGGGATGACACCTGTCATCCGTATCGAGTGAGACGCATCTTCACCACTTGTTATAATGATTTCAAAGTGATATCATAATAATATATAATTGATATTTGATAATATGAGACTGGAGTGATACAGATGAATGAACGTAAGCCAGGATTTATCATGAACGGATTCGCGGGTGTGTTGCTCGTCTTGGTATTCATCGGGATGGGGGTATACGGGCTTATCTTGGAGAAGTTCGAGATAGGGGTCCCGCTGGTCGTGATCGGCGTCTTGCTTAGCACAGGTATTATGATGGTTCAACCGAATCAAGCCGTCGTCTTGATGTTCTTCGGCAGATATGTCGGCAGCGTGCGTGAGAATGGACTGTGGCTCACCATCCCGCTAACTGTACGCAAGAACATCTCGCTACGTGTACGTAACTTCAATAGCAGTAAGCTGAAAGTGAATGACCTGGATGGTAATCCGATCGAGATCGCGGCCGTGATCGTCTTCCGTGTGGTCGATTCGGCGAAGGCTCTGTTCGACGTCGATGATTATCAGACGTATGTGGAGATCCAGAGCGAGACAGCATTACGTCATATCGCCAGTCTATATCCGTACGATGCTTTCGACCGGGATGTATTCTCACTGCGTGGCAACACAGATGAGATCGCCTCGATCCTAAGTGAGAACGTTCAAGAGCGGCTGAAAGTGGCTGGAGTCGAGGTGATCGAAGCGAGACTCACTCATCTGGCATACTCGACAGAGATCGCGGCTGCCATGCTGCAGCGACAACAAGCCGCTGCTATCGTAGCTGCTCGCCAGACGATCGTCGAAGGGGCGGTTGGTATGGTGGAGATGGCGATCGCGCAGCTAGAGAAGAATGGGGTCTTGCCATTAGATGAGGAGCGCAAAGCGAATATGATCAACAATCTGCTGGTCGCGATCGTCTCTGAGCGCGGAGCGCAACCGATCATTAACACAAGTAGTCTATACTAAGGAATAAGAGAGATATGGCCAAAAAGCAGTTTCCACTAAGGATAGACCCTAACCTATACGACGCGCTAGAACGATGGGCGGCGGATGAGTTCCGTAGTGTGAACGCACATATCGAATTCGTGCTGCGTGACGCACTGCGGAAAGCCGGTAGATTGAAGAAGCATGAAGAGGAAGCAGCAGATGATAAGACTTAGAAGCGAGCAGGGGCTTGGCACCGTATGTGCCGAGCTCCTTTCGCGTTCATCCTTGTCAGCAAGAACATCAGCTAGACGAAGCGATGCGATAGCAAAACACAACTGGGACAGAAGGTGACAAGGTGTTTAACTCGCGTTCTTTCGCATTACATACAGACAAGTAAGAGATTATGACGGTCATAGATAGGCTAGTCTCGCGGAAGTGACATGAGTATGCTGAGAGATCCTGTCAGCTGCGTCCTAGAGGTGATGGTGAAAGCGAAGTATTTCTTTATACGAAAAGCGGAAACATCAACTCGTCTCCTGCATAGATATTAGTACGTTAGGAATGTTAACTTCACGCACCTGCGAACCGGAATGGTTGGGAAGGAGGCAGCTATGGATATCTTCGAACGTATATCTCAACATCGGGCGGAGGAAGAGAAGCTTCAATGGTCGGGGACGTTTCGTGAGTACATCGAGGTCGTTCGTAATAACCCGAGGGTGGCTAGAACTGCGCATGCGCGTGTATACGATATGATAGCATGGCATGGCATTCGGGAGGAGAATGGGCACAAGAGGTACCAGTTTTTTGAACAAGGAATCTTCGGGTTAGATAAGACGGTAGAGAGACTCGTCGAGGAGTACTTTCACTCTGCTGCGAGGAGACTGGATGTGCGCAAGCGCATCTTGCTGCTCATGGGACCTGTCAGTGGAGGGAAGTCTACCATCGTGACGATGCTGAAGCGTGGTCTCGAACGTTACTCGCGAACTGACGAAGGTGCCTTATATGCGATCAAGGGGTGCCCGATGCAGGAAGAGCCGTTACATCTCGTACCGCCGGAATTAAGAGTTGATGTTGAACAAGAACTGGGGGTAAAGATCGAGGGTAATCTGTGTCCGGCATGCCAGATGAGACTGGATACGGAGTATGGAGGGATGATCGAGCAAGTCGCTGTCGAGCGAATCGTTCTATCAGAAGATAAGCGGATTGGCATCGGAACATTCAGTCCATCTGATCCGAAGTCACAAGATATTGCTGATCTGACAGGAAGCATAGACTTCTCGACGATCACCGAATACGGAAGTGAATCGGATCCGCGTGCCTATCGGTTCGATGGTGAACTAAATAAGGCGAATCGTGGCATGATGGAATTCCAGGAAATGCTGAAGTGTGATGAGAAGTTTCTCTGGAATCTGTTGTCACTCACACAGGAGGGGAATTTTAAGGCGGGCCGGTTCGCGCTCATCTCTGCTGACGAGCTCATCATCGCTCACACGAATGAATCGGAATACAAAGCGTTCATCAGTAATAAGAAGAATGAAGCGCTGCAATCCAGGATGATCGTCATGCCCATCCCGTACAATCTCCGTGTAACCGATGAAGAGAAAATCTATGCGAAGCTAATCCAACAAAGTGATATGCAGCATATCCACATCGCGCCACATACACTGCGAACAGCGAGTATCTTCTCCATCTTAACGAGACTTCGCGAATCGAAGAAGCAAGGCATGGATCTGCTGAAGAAGATGCGCATGTATGACGGAGAATCGGTCGAAGGGTTCAAGGACGCAGATCTGAAAGAGATGCAAAATGAGTATGCTGATGAAGGCATGCGAGGAATCGACCCACGCTATGTCGTCAACCGGATCTCGAGTGCGCTCATCCGTCATGATGCGCCGTGCATCAATGCGCTGGATGTGCTGCGATCGCTGAAGGACGGTCTGGATCAACATCCAGCGATCTCGAAGGAAGATCGGGAGCGCTATCTGAACTTCATCTCGACTGCGCGCAAGGAATATGATGAGCTAGCGAAGAAGGAGGTACAGAAAGCGTTCGTCTATTCGTTCGAGGAGTCGGCGAGGACACTGTTTGATAACTATGTCGACAATATCGAATCATACTGCAACTGGACGAAGATCAAGGATCCGCTCACTGGAGAAGAGCTTGATCCGGATGAGCGGTTGATGCGCTCGATCGAGGAGCAGATCGGGATATCTGAGAATGCGAAGAAGGCGTTCCGCGAGGAGATCTTAATCCGTATCTCGACCTATTCGCGTAAGGGTAAGCAGTTCGACTATAGCAGTCATGAGAGGCTCAGGGAAGCGATCGAGAAGAAGCTGTTCGCCGATCTGAAGGATATCGTGAAGATTACGACCACGACGAAGACACCGAATGAACAGCAGCTGCGTCGTATCAACGAAGTATCGCAGCAGCTGATCGATGAGCATGGCTACTGCTCGGTGTGCGCGAATGAGCTGCTCCGCTATGTGGGAAGCCTGTTGAACCGCTAGCAAGGATGATCAACGGTGAAAGCAGCGTGCTGAGCCGCGGGCGGTTCGGATCTACTGCAAGGATGCAGTAGAATCAGCGTGCTGAGCCGCGGGCGGTGCGGATCTACTGCAAAGATGCAGTAGAATCAGCGTGCGGAGCGGCTGGCGGTGCGGATCTACTGCAAAGATGCAGTAGAATCTGCATGCGGAGCGGCTGGCGGTTCGGATCTACTGCAAAGATGCAGTAGAATCTGCATGCGGAGCGGCTGGCGGTTCGGATCTACTGCAAAGATGCAGTAGAATCAGCGTGCGGAGCGGCGAGCGGTTCGGATCTACTGCATCAGACTATGCCATCTGACATTCCAGCTAGACACGAATGAACGGGAAAATTCCCGTTCAACAGCGGGCTTTGCGTTCGAGAGGCATGGATGAACGGGAAAATTCCCGTTCAACAGCGGGTTTTGCGCTGGAGAGGCACAAATGAACGGGGAAATTCCCGTTCAACTCAAGTCATGAAACGTTCATCAGCAAGAATCTATTGACGAAGCTCACAAGATGGATGTATGATAATTGCAAGCGATTCATCTGTAACACCCATGAAGGGGAGTAGCTTTCTCAGCATAGTCGTCATTCACGGACATATAAGTCCCGGCTATGTTGGCAACGGACGTTGTTAGCGAGACCTTTACTTACTACGAGAAGTAAAGGTCTCTTTGTGTATTAGTTACGAAGAACAACCTTTACTCGGTAGAGTAAAGGTTGTTCTATTTTGGCTGAACATTATCCGTCTGCCAAGAAATGCACAGCTACATAAGAGTATGCTAAGCTCGTTGAAAGGGGAATGCTAACCAAAACAATGCAAAGCCTCGAATGAATGTGGACGGACCATAATCATGCGGTCTAGATCAGTAAGTATTGTGTGAAATGAACTTTTCTAAGGGGACGATGGAGAGATTATGGAACTGTCGATATTACTTGAATACGGTTGGATACTACTGGTGTTAATCTTCTTAGAAGGATTATTATCAGCAGACAACGCTTTGGTGCTAGCCATCTTAGCAAAGCACCTTCCTGAGCAACAGCAGAAAAGAGCAATCAACCTCGGACTATTATTAGCCTTTGTATTCCGGATCGGAGCAATATTCATCATCTCGTTCTTGTTCCATGTATGGCAGGTTCAGGCGATCGGAGCCGCATACTTGTTATATATTGCGATAAGGCATATCTTTAAAAAGGATCATCATGAGAAAGAGGTAAAAAAGACTGGGTTCAAGATGACGGTTGCTCAGATCGCGCTTGCAGATATTGCTTTTGCGATCGATTCGATCCTAGCTGCGGTGGCACTCGTTATCGCCTTGCCTGAGACACCGATGATGACGATCGGTGGGATGGATGGCGCACAGTTCATCGTGATCGTTCTAGGAGCAATCGCAGGACTGATCGTGATCAAGTTCGCAGCAGGTTTCTTCGTGAAGCTGCTGACCAGTCGCCCAAATCTCGAGACGGCCGCCATGGTGCTCGTCGGTTGGGTTGGGGTGAAGCTATTGATGCATACCCTTGCACATCCAGAGGTTCATGTCATCTCGCACAGCTTCGTCGAAGGTCCGATCTGGAATTCAATCTTCTGGGGTGTGGTATTGCTCATCGCGGTAGGTGGATGGTTCTTATCGAAACCTAAGGGAGAAGAAGGCGTCGCTTGATTCTTGGTATTGCTTCAGAGGTGCGATAAACTTCACTATCAAAAGAACGGTAGCAGATTATATGCTGCCGTTCTTTTAATGAGTGACGGTGTCAGTCAGCTTTTACAAAAACTTGCGATGAGACTTCGTGCCGTCGTAGGAGAAGCATACTTTCTTCATCTCCACCTCTGTCTCGAGATGAACGGGCCGACCCCATAGCTGATAGACATACGGCAGAGTTCTCTCCACATACTTGATATCGAGCTCGATCCCCTCGAAGCGGTGTACAAGATACAGCTCGCCGCGCTTGCCGAAGTCGCCATTCTCAACGACGATGACGGGGAAGCCTCCGTTGACCCGAGAATACACGAGTTGATCGCGGACATTCTCCCACGACTTATCTGTGATCGTCCACTCGGGACCCTTCTTCTCGAACACGTACATATCCATGTCATCGACAAGCTTCTTCGTCAGATAGTTGCGGATGAATGAGATGTCCGAATCGGTCTCACGCACCTCGAATATTTTATCACGCCCTTGACCAGTCTTGCGTCCGAACCTCCGTTGTTCCTCTTCGGTTGGGTTATCCCACCGCTTCTCGATATCCTCGAAGACCTTCAGGCCAAGATAGTATGGATTCAGCGAATGTTTGGACGGTTGAACGACACCTGCATTCAGCTTTGCGTACTCGATCGTCTCCTCCGACGTGAGGTCAAGCTCCCGTATGATACGCTGATGCCAATACGTCGCCCAGCCTTCGTATCGCTAAGGTGCTTCAAAGCTAGTCAAGAGTTATCAGACCTAGTGTAATACCGTGTATCGTAATTAGTATCCGCAATACGAGCCTACTCTTGTCACATGTTCACATGGTAGGCTCTTTCACGTACTTATAAGGACTCGGATTCACGTTCTATTCGGATCTGAAGTGTGTTCACCTTATCCTGACCGATCCGGTTAGTTAACCAATGATTCGCCGCAATAAGTTTAATCCTCGATTCTAACTCTATCAGCCGATTCATAATAGAATCCGCCATAGAGAGTTGTTCGAGCTCAGACATGGTTGTAAAACTGTGTGATGTTCCTTGGTCTTGGATCGTAAATCGAACTTTAAGTTGGCCCATATCATCACCTCGGTCTATTCTATGCACCCGACCATCGAGGACAACCTTGATACATGACACATAAGTAAGGGAGGACAGACATAGGTTTGTACAAGGGTGAGGATGATGCTTACACAGAAGGATTACGAGGAACACGAAACACGTTATATCGCTCTATACTGTCGCGTATCTACAGATGAGCAGGCTAGAGAGGGAGTATCACTGGAGGAGCAGCAGGAACGATTGCAAGCTTACTGTAAGGCGATGGGGTGGGCGACTCGATTGCATATATATATAGATGACGGTTATTCTGCCAAGAATTTAGATCGTCCCGAACTCAAGAAGCTAATCCAGGCTGTGAAGAACGGGACAGTATCTCGAGTTCTTGTTACGAAACTAGACCGGATGAGCAGAAAACTTCTTGATCTACTGAATCTAATAGATTTATTCTCAGACTATGAGGTTTCATTCGTATCGATAAGCGAGTCCTTCGACACCCATACTCCATCTGGGAGATTAACTCTGCAGGTGTTAGGTGCTGTGGCAGAATTCGAGAGGGAACGTATCCGAGAACGGGTATTCGAAAATATGTTACACGCCGCAAGTACTGGGAAATGGCTTACACAAAGTCCGTATGGATATAATCTGGTAGATAAGGCGCTTGAGATTAACGAGAGAGAAGCTGAAGTTGTAAGAAAAGTTTATGACTGGTATGTTAACGAAGGTCTTGGTTACTACGCAATCGCCAAAAGCTTAAATGAAGAAGGAATCCCCTCCAAACACCAAAAAGAATGGTCGATCCGAGCTATTAAACGAATGCTGAGCAATCCTGCGTATAAAGGAACGATGATGTGGAACCGCAAAGACTCAGGAAAAGCAAGGCGTAAAGAGAAAGATATGTCGGAGTGGGTGACTGTGGAGGACTGTTTGCCCGTGATCATAGAGAAATCGTTATGGGAAAGAGCACAACAACGGATGAATCAAAAGACCATTGCTCCGCGAGCAAAATCTAGTCCTCACTTGCTAGGTGGGATGCTGAGATGTGGAAATTGCGGGTCAGGCATGAGTATAGGCTTCTCGGGTTCGCAGAAACATCGATACAGAGTGTACCGGTGTTCGGCTAATAAAAATAAAGGAACTTGTACAAGTAAACAATATCGGGCCAATGAGGTTGAGACATGGTTTAAGAGTGGTTTGTTGAAGCTAAGCGGGAATTCGGGGATGTTATCGATCTTAGATAAAAAGACATACGCGAAATCTGAACGAGAGCAATTGGAGCAAAGAGTTCATACTGCAAAGGCAAGATACAAGCGAAAGATCGAGGCGTATACTGCAGGGCTGATCGAGCTGGTAGATTTGAATGAGGAGAAGAAACGTTTAGAGCAAGCGATGGTGGAACTAAACAACTTTACTCAGGAAGAGAACGGTTCAATTGACCTGGTGGTTTTACAACAAGAGGTGAATCACAAGCTAAAGAGTCTGATCAACGCGATCGACATATTGCCTATCGAACAAGTAAAGGGTATCATTCAAACATTTATCAGCCACGTGATTATTCACGACGAAGAAGACATCGAAATCATACTGCATCCGTTATGATGTATCGATAACTTAATATTTAAAATGCCAAGAAACCGGCCTATGCTGCGATGTTCTTGGCATTTATTCTTCATCCGGATCAATTCCCCAGAATATATAGTGGGCCGAGCCGGAATTTGCATAGTAACAGGCATCTACATAAACTTCACGGAGAGTATGATTAAGTCTATAGATCAAGACCACGTTGCCGAGTAGTGTCCAGTAGTATCCGTTAAACGCGAAACCGGGAAAGTCTGATATTCCATAGGCTTTCGCTTCAGGGTCAATAGCTAGAAGTGCTTTGGAACGTCGAAAAACGTTCATCGGATTAACCTTGTATGGCTTCATCTTTGCTAGCGCAACTCTGGCATAACTTGTCCATAGAACCCTGTACGTATCATGTCTCATTATTCGCCTCGGTTAACAGCTGAGCGAATTCATCCTCGTCGTCACTGTAGGTGGAGATCCCTTCTCTCCGGTCCTTCTCCGCTCGTTCAAGTTGATATCGTACGTCAGGTTCATGAAATATGATTGAAGTCAATTCCTTCTTCTGTTGATCGGTTAAGGTAGGAGCGCCCTCTTTGCGGGAGAGTTGAACGTTGTAACCGAAGTGCTCCTCAATCATATGAACGAGATCTTCCAGCTCTACTGTAGACTTACCTAGCAAGCTTTGAGTCAATACTTCTTTCGAAATGGACATCCAAGACCGCCCTCCTCATGAAACTATTTTAACACAAATAGCCGTTACATTCATACGAAGAATGATATCAGAATTAACATGACTGGTAATTTCTATTTCGTAAAGGAAGAGGGTTATTGTGACTCTATGTCGAATAATAAAGCTGATTACTACAAAAGAACTAATGGTAAGATGATCCAAACGTATGTTCGGTGACAAAAGAGTTGTCAGATGAACATGCTAATATGTGTGTATATATGGTTGCATGAGTTCGAGTATCGAGGTGATAGTCATGACTGGAAACTTTTCATTCTTACATAGTCGGTGGGATATCTTATCGAACCTCGGTGAGATGGCGGAACGTAATATCTTCGTGGATCCGAACACAACACTGATCAAGCTTCGTATGCTCGGTGAGACGCTCACCAAGTATATCTGCGCGATGGAAGAGATGGACGAGACAAATGAACTAACGCAGGTAGAGCGGTTAGCACGGCTAAAGCGAGAAGATCTGTTGACGGATGAGATCGTCGATATCCTACACACGCTTCGAAAACTAGGGAACAAAGCCGCTCATGAAGCTAATTACGGCACAACGAAGGAAGCACAGGCTCTGACACAGCTTGCGTTCCGATTAAGCATCTGGTTCATGCAGGTCTATGGAGATTGGGACTTCCAAGCTCCCGATTATATTGAGTCTACTCACCAGGAAACCGACGGAAATCAGGAGCAATTAGATCAATTAGCGCAATCATACGAAGCTAGGATGGAGCAGCTGCAGCAGGAACTAGAGACGTTACGGCTTCAGCAGTCCACAGTTACGCAGGAGGATAAGCAGAAGCGTCATACAAAATCCAAGCAAGCAGGCAACGCACTCTCACTAACAGAAGCGGAGACGAGATTAATAATCGATGAGAAGCTTCGCCAAGCTGGCTGGGAAGCCGACTCTCAGACGCTACGTTACGGTCATGGGGTGCGCCCGGAGAAGGGGCGGAATCTAGCGATCGCTGAGTGGGCATTGAAGACAGGTTATGCAGATTATGCGCTGTTTTGTGGCTTAGAGCTAGTGGGGATTGTAGAAGCCAAACGAATGAATAAAAATGTCGAAGCGGATATTGCACAGGCCAAGAAATATGCCATGCATGTTATTCGTCATGGAGATGAAATCATTCACGGACCGTGGGGCAATTATCAGGTCCCGTTCCTATTCTCCACCAACGGGCGCCCTTATCTTGAGCAACTGAAACAAATGTCAGGCATCTGGTTCCTCGACGCTCGCAAGCCTACAAACCATTCTCGACCGCTACAAGCATGGTATTCGCCTGAGGGGCTGAAGTCGCTTCTACAGCAGGATCAGGAGCAAGCGTCGAAGGCGCTGCAGGATGAGACGTTAGATTATCTCAACCTTCGACCATATCAAGAGGATGCGATCCGATCTGTAGAACACGCTATCGAGTCAGAGGAGCGCAATATCCTGGTGGCGATGGCGACAGGTACGGGTAAAACCCGTATGGCCATCGGATTGATCTACCGACTCATCAAGCATAACCGCTTCAAACGTGTACTGTTTCTAGTTGACCGTTCCGCCTTGGGACGTCAAGCGGAAGCGGCGTTTAAAGATTCCAAGCTAGAAAGCTATCATTCTTTTACCGAGATCTTCGAGCTACAAACCTTGGATGACAAGAAGCCAAATACGGAGACGAAGGTCCATATCGCTACGGTTCAGGGTATGGTCAAGCGTTTGTTTTACAATGATACAGACAACGATATTCCTCCTGTTGATCAATATGACTGCATCATAGTTGATGAGGCGCATCGTGGCTATACATTGGATAAGGAAATGTCAGAGCTTGAGCTCGCCTTCCGAGATCATGAGGACTATGTGAGCAAGTATCGTAAAGTGCTAGATTATTTCGATGCGGTTCGAATCGGTTTGACGGCGACTCCGGCACTGCATACGGTCGATATATTTGGCCGTCCTGTATTCAACTACTCTTATCGGGAAGCAGTCATCGATGGATATCTCATCGACCATGAGCCGCCGATGCAGTTCGAGACTGAACTGAAGAAGAGCGGCATTAAGTGGCAGATTGGCGAAGAAGTAGCAGTGTATGACGTATCCTCAGGGACAGTCGAGAAGGAGATTTTACAGGACGAAGTGAATATCGAGGTGACTCAGTTTAACAAGACGGTCATCACGGAAAATTTCAACCGAGTCATATTACAAGCGTTGACGAAGCATATAGATCCCGATGGCGAAGGGAAGACACTCATCTTCGCCGCTACGGACGACCATGCCGATATGGTGGTGCGTATCTTCAAGGAAGAGCTGGAGCAGGTTTATGGCCCGATCGATGACAACGCGGTGATGAAGATTACCGGATCGATCAAAGATCCGCTTCACGCCATCAAATTGTTTAAGAACGAGCGTCTCCCGAACATCGTCGTAACCGTCGATTTGTTGACGACCGGAGTAGATATTCCAAGCATTGTGAATCTGGTCTTCTTGCGACGACTGCGTTCTAGGATTCTCTATGAGCAGATGCTGGGGCGGGCGACACGCCGCTGCGACGAGATTGGGAAGGATCACTTTATGATCTACGACGCTGTTGGCATCTATGAATCATTGAAACCTTATACCGATATGAAGCCGGTTGTGTCTAAACCCTCTGTGTCGCTAGAAGTATTGGTGGACGAACTAGATCAACTAGCGGACGACGAAGCGGGTCAGCGACACAAGGAGGAGATCATCGCCAAGCTGCAGCGGAAGAAGAATCGTTGGACGGCGAAGGAACGAGAGGACTTCATAGCGTTGACAGGTGGCCAAAGCATAGAGGAGTTCATACAACAGCTGAAAGACATCGCTCCGACCGATGTTGGCACGCAATTATCGATGAAGAAGGATATTGTTAGATTTATCGATGAAAATCGGGGTAGAGCACCGCGATTATACATCTCAGAGCACGAGGACAAGCTCATCTCGACGAATCGGGGCTACGGGAGTGGTGAGAAGCCTGAGGATTATCTCGAGGGTTTTAACAGGTTCGTACTCGAAAATATGAATCTCATCCCGGCGCTACGCATCATCTGCACCCGCCCGAGCGATCTGACTAGGCAAGAGCTACGTCAACTGCGCGTCGCATTGGATCAGCAGGGATATTCAGAGAAATCGTTACAAACCGCATGGCGAGATACGAGAAATGAAGACATAGCAGCAGATATTATTAGCTTCATCCGAAAGCAGGCGCTAGGTGATCCGCTGATCAGTCGGGAAGAGCGTATACAACGCGCGATGAAGAAGATCTATGATATGAAGGTATGGAGCAAGGTTCAGAAGGATTGGTTACGCCGGATCGAGAAACAATTGCTGCAGGAATCTGTTCTGGGACCGGATCCGGAGCAAGCATTCGAGGTTGAGCCATTCAAGAGTAAGGGTGGCTATAAGGTGCTGAACCGAATATTCGACGGCGATATTGATAAGATCGTCATGACAATCAACAAATCATTATATTCATACGGGAAGAGGGAGCACGCGTAGATGGGCAACCAAGAAATTGTACAGAAGTTATGGAATTTGTGTAACGTACTGCGTGATGATGGTATCACGTATCATCAATATGTAACGGAATTGACATATTTGTTGTTCTTAAAGATGATGAAAGAAACCGGTAATGAGGAAATAAAAAACCAAGTCTTAATTCCAGAAGAGTATCGTTGGGATTCGCTGACGTCCCGTCACGGGGTCGAACTGAGCAACCATTATCGAAGATTGCTCTTGGAGCTTGGCAATGTCGGCGGCAATGAAACGATTCGGCAAATCTACACAAACGCGACGTCCAACATTAACGAGCCCAAAAACCTGGAGAAAATAGTGACCTCGATCGACCAACTCGACTGGTACAATGCCAAAGAAGAAGGGTTGGGCGATCTATACGAAGGCTTGCTCGAGAAGAACGCGAGCGAGACCAAATCTGGAGCTGGACAATATTTTACGCCTCGCCCGCTGATCGACGTGATCGTGAAGCTAGTCGATCCCCAGCCAGGTGAGCGTTGCAATGACCCAGCGGCAGGGACGTTCGGATTTATGATCGCGGCTGACCGCCATGTCCGCAGCAAGACGGACGAATATTTTGACTTGAGTGAGAAGGAAGTGAAATTTCAACAATACGAAGCTTTTTCGGGCATGGAGCTGGTGAAGGACACACATCGGTTGGCGATGATGAACGCGATGCTGCATGATATTCATGGCGAGATTATGCTTGGAGACACACTGTCAGATGATGGTGCTAACCTGAAAAACTTCGACGTCATCATAACCAATCCGCCGTTTGGCACGAAGCAAGGTGGGGAACGACCGACTCGTGACGACCTGACATTTACGACGACGAACAAACAGCTGAATTTCCTTCAGCATATTTATCGTGCCTTGAAGCCGAATGGTAAAGCTCGCGCAGCGGTTGTATTACCGGATAACGTACTGTTCGAAAGCGGCGTAGGCGCGAAGATTCGTGCTGACCTGATGGACAAATGTAACTTGCATACAATTCTGCGATTGCCGACGGGTATCTTCTATGCTCAGGGTGTGAAGACGAACGTGTTGTTCTTCACTCGTGAGAAGTCGGATAAAGACAGTACGAAGGAAGTGTGGGTCTACGATCTGCGGACCAATATGCCTAGCTTCGGTAAGCGTACACCGCTGACCGTCTCTCACTTTGACGCTTTTGTTGCTGCTTATACAGCTGAAGACCGCACGAAAGTAGAAGATGAGCGTTGGAGCGTGTTTACACGTGAGGAGATTCGGAAGAAAGACGACAGTCTGGATATTGGCTTGATAGCGGATGAGTCGCTGTCTGCTTATGATAATCTGCCTGATCCGATTGACTCGGCGGAAGAAGCGATGGCGAAGCTGGAGCAAGCTCTGGCATTGCTCGGTGAAGTGGTCACTGAATTGAGAGCAGTGGAAACGCAGCAGGACGGATACAAGGATAACAAGCCAATGCTGTCATTGGTTGCAGAAACAACAGAGGTGTACGGCGATGAGTAAAAAGAATGTGAAAACGTCTCCTGAGGAGCTATTGAAGGGGGCTCTAGTGCCGGAGGAAGATCAGCCGTATAAGGTGCCGGAGAACTGGGTTTGGGTTAAGCTTGCATCATGTTTAGAGAGCTTGGAGTACGGATATACAGCATCATCAACAACAGATATAGTTGGCCCCCACTATTTAAGAATTACTGATATTCAAGATAATAATGTTGATTGGAACAATGTCCCATATTGTGAAATATCGGAGAAAGACTCATCAAAGTATCAACTTACATCAGGGGACATTGTTGTGGCGAGAACAGGTGCTACTACTGGTAAGAGTTATTTAATTAATAAGCCCCCAGTTTCAGTGTTTGCATCGTATTTAATTAGATTAAGGACTAAACAAGTGATAACTCCAGATTTTTTATGGAATTACATGAAAAGTCCGATGTATTGGAATCAAATAACTGTGGTCAAGAAAGGAAGCGCTCAACCTGGAGCGAACGCTAAGATTTTAGGTGGTCTTTCATTGCCACTCCCACCATTAGATGAACAAAAGAGAATCACTGATAAAGTCGAAAGGCTCATGGACAAAATCAATCAAGCCAAACTGTTAATTGAAGAAGCCAAAGAAACCTTTGAACTTCGCAGAGCAGCAATTTTGGACAAGGCCTTTCGCGGGGAGTTGACGAGGAGTTGGCGGGAAAATCACGGTCTGTCTATATATAAAATGAATTCAGGTATTCAAAAATCAGAGCATCCGTATTCATTACCGAATGGATGGGAATGGGCTTTTTTAGAGGAAGTTTGCGAAAAAATTACAGACGGTACTCACCATAGTCCAAAATCATATGATAGTGGGGACTATAAATATATTACTGCGAAAAATATTAAAGAAGGACGATTAGAACTAGAAAATATCACCTATGTTTCTACTGAGATACATCGGGAGATTTATAGCAGATGTGATGTTAAATATGGAGACGTGTTGTATATAAAAGACGGGGCGACAACAGGAATTGCTGCAATTAATGAGTTGCATGAGGAATTTTCTATGCTGTCCTCAGTTGGTATGTTGAGAACGAATAAACAAAAACTCTTACCTGAATATTTAATGTATTGCCTAAATTCACCTAGCATGAAAGGACGAATGGTTGGCTTAATGTCAGGAAATGCAATAAGGAGGTTAACTCTCACTAAAATTAAGAAAGGAATTATTCCTATTCCTCCAATAGAAGAGCAAAAAGAGATTGTGAAAATAATATCAAAACTGTTCCAAATTGAAGAAAAAGGACGTGCATCCATTGAAATAGAACGGCAATTAGATAATATGCAACAGTCAATATTATCAAAGGCATTTCAAGGGGGATTAGGGACAAATAACTCCGAAGATAGAAGTTCGATTGAACTTTTGAAGAATATTCAATGCTAATATTTCGTGAACACAATGTATTAAATTGAAGTATACACTTTAAGTTCCTTTAAATTTAATATAACATTCGCCGCCATAAGCAAATCCAGTCCCAGAAGCCCATTAATCTCAAGCTTCTCATGCAAAGCACCGACATCTAGCTTAAAATTCTCAATCTGGAAATCGCCCAATGTAACGTTATCAAACGCCTTTCTAAAACAGCTTTCCTCGCCACCGATGCCAAAAGCACTGACGATTTCGTCTCCGTTATCAAAATAAACACCAATGTGAGCTACAACATCGGCGGACAGGAGCGTGTGAGAAGCGCCGGTATCAATGACTAGCTTGTCTATGGTGAGAGCTTGTCCCATATATTTCACCGTAATCGAGGTTTGCAACAGTCCATCCACGATATCAAGTTTCATACTGGACGACTCCTCGCAAGCCTCGAAGTGTCCGTAGCTCAATCTTCAACTCTGCATTCGAGGTGTGGGATACTATGACGCCGTCCTTCGAATGAAGCAGCTCTTGGGTTGCTTCCTTGGGATCCTGGATTGCCTTAATTAAGGCGACCTCATCGACGTACTTGGTATTGCCTTCGGTATGGGATGCGAGGATCTGCAGCTTAACGTATTGGTCAGGATATATCTTACGTACTTCTTCCCATTGCATGACCGGCACCTCCGTATGGTTTTAACACCTTCATTGTACCAAATATCGGGCAATTAGTAAGCTCTCCCGACGATTCTTGATCGTTCATGGAGAGCTTATATGCGTAAGCACCTTGGCGAACCGAAGCCCAGCCTTCGTTCATGATCTTCGTCTCGATCTGCGGCCAGAAGTACAGCATCTCGTCGCGCAGCATCGTCATGATGTCACGCTGCCAGTCGTCGAGCTCATGCGAATACTCTTGGATGAACCACATGAGGTCTTTCTCGGGCTGTGCGGGGAATGGCTTAGGTGCTGCTTCCTGCTCTAGCTTCGCCTTCTCTGACTGCTCATCGCGTTCCATCGACCATAAGTCCTCGTATCCGCTAGTTGGCTGAGCTTGTTGTTGGCCCTTAGCAGGGTTCGTCGCGTCGCTTTCTTGCTGGGCTAATCGGTATGGCTTCAGTAATCCAGGCTCGATATGCTCTTGTAGGGCGAGCACTGCATCGAGGAATGTCTCCACTCTCTCCGTACCGTATTCGATCTCATATCGGCGGACTCTGTCAGCTGTAGCAGACATACTCTCAACCATCTCACGGTTCGTCTTGGAGAAGCGGATGTTGTTCTTGAAGAAGTCGCAGTGTGCGAGGACGTGTGCGGCGATCATCTTGTTCTGGATGAGGGAGTTACCGTCTAGTAGGAATGCGTAGCAGGGGTTAGAGTTGATGACCAGCTCGTAGATCTTACTGAGGCCGTAGTCGTACTGCATCTTCATGCTATGGAAGGCCTTGCCGAAGCTCCAATGGCTGAACCTGGTCGGCATACCGTAAGCACCGAATGTATAGATGATGTCCGCCGGGCAGATCTCATAACGCATCGGATAGAAGTCGAGGCCGAACCCTTCCGCGATCTCCGTAATGTCGTGAATCGCTCGTTCGAGTTCTTGGATCTCTTCAGCGTTCATATCGCAGTCCTCCTCATCGCCTAAGCGGCGTACTATTCGTATAACCTAATATATTCGAGCGATAAGGGGATATGTGCGAGAGAGGTTGATCAGTTCAGGATAAGTCTACCTACCCTGCAACCGAGCAACAACAGATCAACATAGACGACAAACTGCAACATTAGGTACACTATAGATGTCTGTTACAGCATGGAGGTGTATCCGAGCATGGACATCGCGGCGTTATCGATCGGCATGTCCCAGGCGAAGCTGGGGCAAGCGGTTGGAGTTAGCCTACTTAAGATGGTGAAGGATCAATCTGTTCAGAGTGGCACGGAATTCATCTCGAAGATGATGCAACAGAGCGTGCAGCCTCATCTAGGGCAGAGGATCGATGTAAGAGTCTAATCACAGCACAAGCAAGCAGGTCGTCGCCAGTGGAGCTGGTTACGGCCTGCTTGTGTGTTGTGCTCAACGCAAGAGCTGAGAGTAGAGGTTCAGCTGAAGCGTGGGGCGAAGTATGAAGCTAGATGATGACCGTACGACATCATGCCTAGCATATCGATCTTCTCCGCCCGACGCGTGCACGGATGCGGGAGCTGCCTTCCCCCATGCTAATCGGCGGCAAGCTAAGCCAAGGCGGTGTCGAGTCAGGAATCTGCTGTGCAGCTGACGGTCGGACATCACCCGGCGGCGTATGACTGGCCCACGAGGAGGACGAAGGATTCATCGCACCGGTTGATGGTGGTCTCATAGAGCTCGGAGACAGGTGCTGGGAAGCGAGCAAAGGCGGCGGAACCGAGCCCGACGATGGTGAAGACGAATCGATCCATGCTGGAGGTATGGATGACCCACTACCCATGCCGATCGGCGTCGATGGCGTCCACGTCCCTCCCCCCAGACCGGGTGTTGAGCCGAACGGAGCCGCCGCCACCGACCCTGATCCTGCAGCGGTCGACGCACCAGCATCCGTAGTAGGCATGAATCTCGATAAGTATAGGAAGTCTGGGTAGACGATCAGATCCATCAGATAAGCAGACCGGAAGCTGAACGGCCGCCTCCTCATATTCAAGCCGCGGATGATGTCTCCGCCGGATGTGATCCCGGCGCCATGGCCGTAGAACAGATCATCCCCTAGCATGACCACGTTCACGCCCTGCCACTCGGGTGAGCGAGGATGATAGTCGGGATTATCGAAATAGAGCACATCACCAGGGAAAGCACGATCTACGTCGACTTCTTCTTGGATAAGTCCAAGATCGCTATCATAGTTCCAGCTATACAGTAGGAGGTCTTGGAATAGTCGGTTGAACGTCTCATCGCCTAACACTTCGAGGACGGCCTTGTAGTAGAGGATCGGGATCGCCGTCGCACATTCGAACGCGTATAGTGGACCGCTGCGATATATATCGCGTATCGCATCGGCGGGACGGACACCTGCACGTAATAGAAAACCACCTCGCGGTGTGAGCTGCCAATACCTCTCATTCGTACGCGCGAACTCGAATGTGGCGAACTCGACGCCGCTCGCGTTCAACGCCTCAGCCGCCCGGATGATCTCCGCTCGCAGCAGCATCTCGAACTGAAGATGACGAACGGATGTGTAATCGAACACATAAGGGCTAGCCCTCTTCAGCTCATAGATCTGGCGAGCGAGCGGCGGCCATGTATACGTTTCGACCGGCGCCGGTGAACCGGCTACTAAGATCATGTTAACCAACCTCCTTACTGTATAAGTGATCGATATATGCTTAAGCAAGAGCATCATACCACGAACGGAAGACGAGCCACCCCGTCATCATGAGGGAGCGGGTCATCGCTAACTGTTATGTTTATATGGGATGAAAGCATGTCATCTATACCTATATCGCATGGACCGAGAAGAATGTCTTCAACGCGGCGTAGACTTCTTTCTTCTCGCGAATGATGTGGTGCCGGAATCCAGGCTTATGGATATGCCGATACGCAGACATCAACGTGCTGCTCCGGTTGTATTGATTCACCTCACCATAGCCGAACAGATTGCTTCGTTTGATGAGCTCTTCGATGTAGCGAACACAACGTTCGTTGTCAGACGTCAGATTATCACCGTCCGAGAAGTGGAACGGATAGATGTTATGGCGGTCAGGCGAATACCGGGAATCGATAATCTCAAGCGCTTTGGCATAGGCGGAAGAGCAGATCGTGCCGCCGCTCTCTCCTCTCGTGAAGAACTCTTCTTCCGTCACTTCCCTCGCTTCGGTATGATGCGCGATGAAGACGATCTCCACCTTCTCATACTTGTGCCTGAGGAATCTCGTCATCCAGAAGAAGAAGCTGCGCGCCACATACTTCTCGAATTGTCCCATCGATCCTGATGTGTCCATCATCGCGATGATGACAGCGTTCGAATGCGGCTTCCGTATCTCCGTCCATGTCTTGTAGCGTAGATCATCCGGTGAGATGTTTAGCTTTGCACTTCCGTCCCGCGCATTGCGTTTGATCGCTTCGAGGATCGTCCGTTTCTTATCGATGTTGGTCTGGATTCCTTTCTTCCGCACGTCGTTGAAGGATATATCGGTTACCTCTAAGTCCTGCTCGGACTTCGGCTTCAGATTCGGAAGCTCCAGATCCTCGAACAGGAGGCTCTCCAGCTCTTCGATGTTGACCTCCGCCTCGTAGTAATCGACTCCAGGCTGATCGCCTGCTTGCTCCCCTTTACCCGGTCCCTTCGCCTTCGATCCGTCCGTACCGAGAACATCCCCAACCTTACTCTCTCCATCGCCCTGCCCGACATGCTTGCTCTTGCTATAGTTGTAGCGGAATTTGAATTCATCGAGGCTGCGAATCGGCACCTTGACGATCCGTTGACCGTCCGACATGATGATATTCTCTTCTGATATGAGATCTGGCAGGCTGCGTTTCAGAGCTTCCCGCACCTTCTGTTGGTGACGAGTTTGATCCTGATATCCTTTGCGGTGAAGCGACCAGTCGTCTTTCGATACGATAAACATGGACTCTGACATACCGACACCTCCCCGAAAGTGGATGGAATATTATCAATATATTCATCGCTCTGACTTATATGTGAGCAGCGTTCAGGGTGGTGCAAGCCTATTCTAATAAAAAATTCTATGATTCACACAAAAATAACCATTCTGTGAAGTGGTGGTATAGCTTTATGATTAACTTACAGGCGTCTGTGTGTCTGTCATGAGCGTGATCAGTTGTGTCGTCGCGGAATTCGCTCGTAGATGTTGAAAGCGGATTCAGAGGTCGAAGAGGCGATGATCATCGGATTAAAAAGGAGGTGTTGTGAAGGTAAAGTGGCGCATATAAGCGGTCATTCAATCTATTATCGTCAGGAGGGGTTAATGAGGTGAAAGTAAAGCGTATGCGCAAAACCATCGCTGCCGTCATGGCGTTCATGATGTTCTGGACTAGTCCGATGTTCATGAATTCTACATATGCGGCGGTCGGCGAGCTGTTCGAGGCATCGAACGTGCTATCGTTAGCGTTCGAGGATAATCTAGAGGATCGCTCCGGTCATGATCACCATGGTACGTTCATCGGATCGAACTATGAGTATGTGGAAGGGGTGAATGGTGGTAAAGCGGTTCGGTTAAATGGTGCTACGGCGATCGATCTCGGAACGAGCGGAAAGCTTCAGCCGTCGGATCTGACGCTGTCGTTCTGGATGAAGCCGAACCGTAAGCTTGAGGATGAACATATCATCACCTGGAACAAGACGGTCTACAACAGTGACGGGTGGTATGTCTCTTCGGAGAGTGATCAGACACCGCTCGCCGTCTCACTGGGCTCCTCAGATGGCCAGCCTTACAAGGTATCGGTCACAGGAGATGTCTATGACAGAGAGCAGTTCTTCCCAGAGTCAGCGTGGACGCATGTCGTCATCACGTATGACAGCTCGGAGAAGGAGGTGAAGGTGTATCGGAATGGAGTGGAGCAAGCGACGACTGCTTCGTACACCGATCAAGACGGGACCATCATAGCCGATGAGACATCGCAGAAGTCGATCGGGTATAACGGACCTTCCTATGGATTCTCTTACGCGCAAGTAGCATTCGATGAGTACCGGCTGTACAGTACCGTCGCCAGTGTCGAGGATGTTCAAGCACTCTATGAAGAACCGTTCGTGAGTGGGGTGGCGATCCCGATCGCAGATCTGAATGCGATCTCCCTACCGGCTCAGGTGACGACAGATCTGATGCTGCCGATCGAAGGCGAGCAAGGCTCCGTCATCAGCTGGCAGTCGAGCGACGAATCCGTGGTCGGCACAGATGGCGCTGTTCATCGACCTTCGGCAGCCGCTGGGGATAAAGCTGTGACCCTGACGGCTACGGCAACCTACGATGGGGACAGTGCTTCTCGTACATTTGATATCGTCGTGCTCGCAGTGGAGTCGGATATGAGTGATTCACTTGTGTTGGCGCTTGATTTTGAAGGGGATCTGAAGGACGCATCACCCTATGAGCATCCTGTTACGATATCGGGTGACCAGTATGAATATATGGGCGGTATCGATGAAGGCAGTGCGCTTCGCCTGAATGGACAGACGTATGTCCATCTCGGGACGGATGCGGCGCTACAGCCATCGGAGTTCACGCTATCGTTCTGGATCAAGCCGAATCAGCCGATAACAGGTGAGCAGATCATCACCTGGAACAAAACCCAGTATAACAGTGAAGGCTGGTATGTGACGATCGAGAACGAGAATACACCGCTCGCGGTCTCTCTCGGATCCTCATCGAATCAGCCGTATAAAGTCAGTGTGAAGGGACCGGTGGGCGAGTTCTACCCGACCGACCAGTGGACACATGTCGCGGTAACGTATGACAGTTCGACCAAGGAAGTCGCGATCTACCGCAATACGATCAAGCAGACGACGTCGGTCGATTATGCGCTAAGTGATGATGCCGACGGAGTCATCGAAGCGGATGATACGAGTGAGAAGTCGATCGGATATAACGGGCCGATCTATAACGGCGGCTATGCCAACTATGCGCTTGATGCCTATCGTCTGTATAACAAGCCGGCTTCCGCGGCGGACGTTCTCTCGATCTTCACTGAGCAGATGGGCGAGGATCTCGATCGATACAAGGCGAGATCCGATGCGGATGCGATCAACCTCCCGGCTAGCGTCTCAGCTGATATACACCTGCCAGTCTCCGGAGGATTCGGTTCGACTATCACCTGGCAATCGAGCGACGAATCGGTCATCACTGCGGGAGGACATGTCAGGAGACCGGATATCGGGGAAGACGATGCAGTAGTGACGTTGACGGCGACGGTCTTGTATGGAAGTGTCAGTGTGACGAGGGAATTCGAGGTTACCGTATCCGCACGCACGGTGTCTGACACGTTAGAGGATGTGGCGATGAGGAACGTGATCTTGACGGACTCGTATTATGTGAATGCCTTCGACAAGGAAGTCGATTACCTAATCTCTCTAGAGCCGGACAAATTACTAAGCGCGTTCCGTTCTACTGCGGGACTCGAGCCGAAAGCGACGGTGTATAGCGGCTGGGAGAACACGGAGATTCGTGGCCATACGCTCGGCCATTATCTATCGGCGATCTCGACGGCTTATGTGAATGCCACCGGCGAGGACAAGGTTGAACTGAAGTCTCGCCTCGATTATATCATCGATGAGCTCGCGCTCGTACAGGAGCAGCATGGCAACGGATATGTATCGGCGTTTCCGGATGAGTTCCTAGACCGTGTGGAGCGTGGTCAGGCCGTATGGGTGCCATGGTACACGATGCATAAGATCCTAGCCGGTCTCGTGAGCGCAGCTCAGCATGGGGATAACGACAAAGCGTTGCAGGTAGCGGAAGGCTTAGGCGAATATGTCTACAACCGTACCTCGAAGTGGGACGCATCGATGAAGGCTCGCGTGCTTGGCGTGGAGTATGGCGGGATGAATGATGCGCTGTACGATCTGTATATGTTGACGGATGATGTGCGATATATGCAGGCGGCGGAGAAATTTGACGAGCTGACATTATTCGATCAACTATATAACAACGTGGATGTGCTGAACGGGAAGCATGCGAATACGATGATTCCGAAGGTCGTAGGAGCGCTGAAGCGTTATACCGCACTGGATGAAGCCGAGAGTGAGGAGTATTACTTAACTGTCGCTGAGAACTTCTGGCAGATGGTTGTCGATCACCATACGTATGTGACCGGAGGCAACAGTGAGAACGAGCACTTCGGGATGCCAGGGATTCTAGATGCGGAACGTACGAATGTGAACAACGAGACGTGCAATGTGTACAACATCCTCAAGCTGACGAGGGAGCTGTACAAGATTACGAAGGATAAGAAATATGCCGACTTCTACGAGAATACGTTCACGAATGCGATCATGGCTTCCCAGCATCCAGAGACCGGGATGACGATGTACTTCCAGCCGATGGCGACGGGATTCTTCAAGGTGTTCAGCAGCGCGTTCCTACACTTCTGGTGCTGCACGGGTACAGGGATGGAGAACTTCGCGAAGCTGAACGACAGCATCTACTTCACAGATCGAAATAACGTGTATGTCAACCTGTATCTCTCGTCGATCGTGACACTGGAAGATAAGAACCTCGAGCTGGTCGTTACCTCACACCTGCCGAACACAGGAGCGGGAGACGCGTCGAGCGGGCTCGTCGAGGTAACGGTGCAGACGACAGGCCCAAGCGATGCAGCGCTGCGCTTCCGCGTGCCGGATTGGGCGCCAACGCTACCTACCGTTACCGTCGATGGCGTGCAGCTAGAGGAATACACGGTGGAGGATGGCTATGTCGTCTTACAGCGTGACTGGACGGATGGGACGGAGATCACGTTAGACTTCCCGATGGAGATCGTCATGCATACGCTGCCAGATAACCCGAACGCCGTCGCATTCAAGTATGGACCAGTCGTCCTTAGCGCAGGCTTAGGCACGAATAATATGACGACGAGCGGGCATGGTGTGAACGTACTGAAGCCGAACCCAGATCCAGGCGTGCGTGAGTCACTCTTCATCATGAACGGCGATGTGGAAGGCTGGAAAGCGAATGTGAAGCAGAACGTCGTGAAGACGGAAGGCAAGCTGGCGTTCACACTTCGTGGTACGGATGCGGGTGAGGAGCTCGTGTTTACGCCACATTTTACCCGGTATGAGGATCGGTATGGGATCTACTTCGAGCTCGTGACGACGGACTCGGAGAGCTTTCAGCGGTCGATCTTAGAGTCCAAGGAGCGAGGCCGGATCGAGTCGGCGACACTCAGCTTCGTCATCGTGGCGAACGACCAGTATGAGCTGGCGGCGAATCGGCAGACGGAGAACTCCTCCACAGGCAACTTTAATGGCAAGATGTATCGCGATGCTCGTGCGGGTGGCTATTTCAGCTATGAGATGGAGGTTCTGCCGGGCGAGCTGAACTCGATGGCAGTCACGTACTACAGCGGAGATCAGGGACGTTCGTTCGACATCTATGTGGATGATGAGAAGCT
>Ga0180215_1000185_pt1 | contig 89471 bp, 93 predicted proteins | sample eDN3rd37CBELigBY_FD_128871 | JGI IMG/M metagenome (GOLD analysis project Ga0180215, IMG submission 128871) | Enriched backyard soil microbial communities from Emeryville, California, USA - eDNA 3rd pass 37_C BE-Lig BY (version 2) (version 2) | ecosystem: Environmental > Terrestrial > Soil >...
GAGCTACCGCTACTACTGCTTCCAGACGAACTTCCTGAAGAACCAGGAGATGCCCCACCTCCACAAGCCGCTAAAACCGTCCCCATCATTGCGGCAATCGTAATTAATGATAGCGCCTTCATTCTTTTCATTCTTTTTCCCCCTTGTATAATAAAGAATTTATTGAAATCTAGGCTTTCGCTTTTCAGCAAAGGCCAAACAACCTTCCGGAAAGTCAATGGGATCAACATAATTCCAAGGCATACTCTGTTTCCATTCACATGCTGCAACTGCTTTTTTTACTGCCCGCATGGATGCCCCTGAATTACTGATAATTGTTTCTGCCAGGTCTAAGATATAATCATCCAATCTTTCATTTTCGATTAGCTGATTAAGCAGGCCATTTTGGTATGCCTCTTCCGCATTGTAAATCTTACTTAGGTACACAATCTCCTTGGCTCGACTGACCCCGATTATTCGAACAATTCTCCTCATAAAAGAGGGGCCAACTGTAATCCCCAAGCGTCCCACGGGAATTCCCATCCGAGTATTCTTTGTTCCTACTCTCATATCACAAGCAAGGGATAGAACAAATCCTGCCCCTAATGCTGGACCGTCCAACGCAGCAATCACAGGGATCGGTAAACTTTCATAAACAGAAATGGCTTCTTCCATGTTTACAAAGGCTTGTTCTGCTTCTTTCACCGACATCTCACAAAATTCCTTAATATCTGCACCGGCTGTAAACTGACCTATCGTTCCTCGGAGAATTAGAACCTTGTTTTTTGGATTGGAACCAGCTTCCTTTCCAATCTTCGCTAACTTCTTCCACATATTCGATGTTAAGGCATTCCTTGCGGCAGGTCGGTTGATCGTGACGATTGCAATCTTGGCAGTTTCCTGCAGGGTAATTTTTCCATCGGGCATTCTTTTAATTAAAACCCTCAAATCTGTTCACCTCAATTTATAGGAGTCGATTGTCGACATATGAGGCATTAATGACTGGCTTGATTCAACAAATCAGTTTCAATCCGTGGAAGTACGGCCTCATTATGGGACATAAGCAGGCTTCTTGCTTCCTCATAGCAAGTGTCATGGAGAAGGGCTACTAATTTTATATGATCATTAAGGGACATCTTAATATAATTCTCATCCTTGAAAGACATCGTTTGAACCGACAATAAAGCGGTTCCAAGCTTGGAGTATAAATTATTTACCACAACACTCCCACTTGCGAGAATAATCTGTCTATGAAATTCGTTATTTAGCCTCGCATATTCTCTACGGCCTTGGCAACTTTGCATTTCTTTAATTTTTTCTTCCATTTTCTCTACATATCGGGAAATATCTCTGCCGGTTAATTTCTGCAGAGCAAAATCCTCTAATAGGTTCCTGATTGCAAGAAGATCACGAATTTCCTCGATGGAAAAGCCTTTAACTACGGTACCCCTACGGGGAATCTTCTCGGCATAGCCTTCCATGGTCAAAAGATAAAAGGCCTCTCGAACTGGGGCACGGCTTGTGCCAAATTCCTCTGCATACCTTGTTTCAATCAACTTTGCTCCTGGTTTAATTTTGCCGATAACAATATCCTCGATGATACTTTCCTTAATAAGATTTGATAACGCATAATTTGCAAACGCCTGTTTATCCATTCTCAGATCCCCTTGCTGTTTTCTTTGACCACCCCATTTAATTGTCCTTTGTCGACATTTACATACTATCAACACACTTCGAAATAGTCAATATATTCATTTAATATTTTTTTAAAACCAAGCATTTAAAATTATGTTGGATCTCATACGAATAGGACTGGCGAAAACTGTCATAGGATGGAAGGAAGAGGGAGGTGGCAGTGAAGATGGCATTCTACACAACGGTAGTTAGCCTATTAGGCATCAAACTTCTAAAAAACGCAGATGGTCACTTTTTCATTAAGGTATGGAGGGGTAAGGTTCGACCTATCAAAAACTAGAAAGAATGCCCCAAAATTTAGAAAGAAAAAAATGACAGGAAGAAATTACTCTCCTGTCATTTTCTATTTCTCTGGCCAAAATATGTACAATCGATCCCCCTCATGCTTGCCCAATGGTAGGAAACACCGGAAATAACAACAGGGACATCTGATATCGATTGGATGGTTGAAACGCCTAATGCGGTCATAATCAGTCGAACTTGCTCATGTAAACGAGAGACAACTGATAAGCACTTTTCCAGGTCGTTCTCTGTAACCAGACGAAGAAAAAAGCCCGCCATGCCCACCAAGTTGGCACCCAAAGCCAACGCCTTAACAATCTCCAAGCCGTTGGTAATCCCACCGGTTGCAATCTTGTCTACCTTATTGATGGAAGAGAGTTCAAGTAGACTTTGTACAGTTGTCAAGCCCCAGTCGTTCAACATCTCAAGAGGAATGGTACGCCGTTTATTTTCAATTTCCGCGAAGTTCGTGCCACCAGCCCCACCTAGATCTATCCCCTGAATTCCTAAATCAACTAAACATGCTGCGGCCTCCCTTGACATACCAAAGCCCACTTCTTTAACAACCACCGGACAGGAAACGGCTTTCACAATGTTTTCGATTTGACGACAAACACCTTTGAATTCTCTGTCCCCTTCAGGCATAATTAATTCCTGCATCACATTCAAATGAATTTGCAAGCCATCTGCTTGGATCATATCGACAGCCCTTAAGGCTTGATCTGTTGTTGCTTCTGCACCCAGATTAGCAAAGATAATTCCTTTTGGGTTTACTTCACGAACCACAGAGAAAGATGACTGCACCGAAGGATCTTTCAGTGCAGCCATTTGAGAACCTACTGCCATCGCTAGCCCCGCACCTTCAGCGAGAAGGGCCAATCTTCTATTGATTTCATAGGTTTCGTTTGCCCCACCTGTCATAGCGTTAATAAGAATCGGCGAACTTAAGCCAAGTCCGCCGATTGAAGTAGAGAGAGAAGCATCTGTCATCGAAGATTCAGGTATGCAATTATGAACGAACTTCACATCTTCGAAGCCATGCTTCCCGCTTGTGCCAGTTTCAATAGCATATTGAATATGTTCTCTTTTCCGTGAAGTTCTTTGCATGGAACGATCCTCAATTACTAAGATTTTAATTTTTTGGCTAAGTCCCCAAGTCGATCGCCGATTGTAACACCCATCCCACCGTTGTCTGCTTCATAATTGGCAATTTCCTTTTTGGTAGCCTTCACTTCTTTTTCTTCCTCAGCTTCACGAATACTTAAGCTGATTCGTTGTTCTGCAGAATTGATATCCAAAATTTTAACTTGGACCTGCTGACCTTCCTCTAGGACTTCTCCAGGATTTCCAATATGGCGGTTAGATATTTGCGAAATATGAACTAAGCCTTCTATTCCAGGTGCTACTTCTACAAAGGCACCAAAACTGACCAACCGCTTAACTGTGCCGGTGATGATGGAACCGACCTTTAACTCATTCATAGAAGTTTCCCACGGACCAGGCTGGGCTTCCTTCATGCTTAAGCTAATTCTTTCATTTTCTTTATCAACTTTTAAAATTTTCACCATTACCTTGTCGCCTTCACTTACAACATCGGATGGTTTATTGACACGTTCCCAAGATAATTCAGAAACGTGAACAAGCCCATCAATTCCACCAATATCAACAAAGGCTCCGAAATCAGTTAAACGTTGCACAGTACCCTCAAGCTTAGCTCCAACCTCAAGTTGATCGAAAAGTTGCTGTTTTTGACGGTTCTGTTCATCTTCCAAAACGGCACGGTGAGAAAGAATAACCTTATTTTTTTCACGATCCAATTCAATCACTTTTAAGCTTAAACTTTTTCCTTTATAATCGGAAAAGTCTTCTACAAAATGGCGTTCAACATGTGAAGCAGGAATAAATCCGCGAACCCCAACATCAACAACTAGTCCACCTTTTACAACATCGGCTACAGTCGCCTCAAAAACGGTGCCTTCAGAAAATTTCTGTTCCAATTCGTCCCATGCCTTAATCGCATCAACGGCTTTTTTGGAAACTAAAACCTCATCCTTCTCCTCATTGATTTTAATCACTTGGAAGGTCAATTCTTCGCCCTCAGTAAGTACATCTGCTACCTTCTCAATATGTAAACTGGAAACCTCACTAATCGGGAGTATCGCTTCCGTTTTGTAACCGATGTCTACCAATGCTTGCTTTGCATCAACTTTGGTCACTTTCCCTTGTAATGTGTCACCAACCTCAAAAGATCTTACTTCTGCATTTTGCATTTCTTCAGCCATGGACCATTCCTCCTTCATAATCAAACTACAATTGCTTTTTATCTCAAATATTTTGTAACTATTAATTAATAAATAATGGCTTTAGGATTTAGTATGAACAAATTGTTTTGTTTGATGCAAGAGCATGATGACTAAACTTTCAGCTGTATTCATCAATCAATTGTTGGATTTCTTTCATTATTCTTTCACTTGCTTCTTCCGTTAACGCGGAGGTCACCTTTTGCTTGCGAAATTCTGTCATATCAATGGGCTTTCCATAAACCACTCTCATTGGTTTGAACATCTTCCATTCCCCTATGACTGCTGTGGGAATAACAGCTGCTTCGGACTTAAGAGCGAAGAGTGCAGCACCCGGATAAGGCTTCCCAAGCTTCCCGTCCTTGCTTCTTGTCCCCTCGGGAAAAATCCCTAATACCTTCCCGTCTTTTAAGATTTGCAAACTCTTTTTTAAAGCACCTTTGTCACTCATTCCGCGTTTCACGGGATAGGCTCCAAATTGCTTAACCAAAAAGGAAATAACAGGAATTTTAAATAGTTCCTCTTTAGCCATGAAATGGACTTGTCTTTCAATTGGCGATGCAATAAAGGGAGGATCAAGGTTGTTTTTATGGTTAGAGCATACCATAACCCCCCCTTGCAAAGGAACATTCTCTAGGCCGATGATTTCCCACCGATAGACAAATCGGTAAAGGATTCGAAACATTCCGCGGAATAATCGATATAAAAACATCTTTTCGTCCCACCCGCCTAGTTTTGGGTTTTATTTTTACATAGTTCAATAATCTTACTTACCACTTGATCAATCGTCATTCCAGTTGAATCAAGAACAGTGGCGTCCTCCGCACAGCGAAGAGGGGCTGTCTCGCGCTCACTATCTAACTTGTCTCGCAACTCGATCTCTGTTTGCAAGTCTGCAAGGTTCGCAACATGACCTTTATCGAGCAATTCTTTATATCTTCGCATGGCCCTTTCCTCAATGGAAGCGGTAAGGAATATCTTCACATCGGCATTAGGGAGTACAAACGTTCCGATATCCCTACCGTCCATGACCACACTCTCTTGACCAGCCATCTTGCGCTGCAAGACCATCATTTTTTCGCGAACCTTTGGATGCTTGGCGACCAATGATACCTGTCGAGTGACATCTGGATGTCTAATTTCTTTAGTTACGTCCCGATTGTTAAGAAAAACCTTCTGTCCTGTAGCTTGCTGCTTCAAACCAATAGTGATCTGTTCTAATAGACTTGCAAGTTCTTCTTCATCAGTAAGGGTAACCCCTCCCTGCAAGGCAGCAAGTGTTAAAGCACGGTACATTGCCCCAGTATCTATGTAAGTGTATCCCAAATGTTTTGCAGTAAGCTGTGCAACTGTGCTTTTCCCAGCACCAGCTGGTCCATCAATAGCAATATTCATTAGTCATCCCTTTCCTGGAGGTTAGAGGTTCAAGCTGGCCCTGTCCGCTAATCGAAAAAAAGCAGGATTCTGCCTGCTTACATGCCGGGTAATATTTGATTTCCTATACTTGATTGAAGAGCCAAGATCTTTTAGTCAGCCAAACAGCCAGTCTATTCAATTTACCTTGATAGTACCATAGTGTTCCTCAAGATGCAACGCCTTCCAACTGCTCAACTTCAACGATCCACCCACGAAAGGTATCATGATAAAGCAATAATTGCGAGCCCATTAGGAGCAGAATAAGAAGAATGACAACAAAAATTAGAGCCTTTTCGATTGCGTTTGAAAATTGACGAAATCGTTCCTCATACGAAGGGTATTTATCTCTTCTCATTTCCATCGCCTCCATTCCCATTATTTCCAGAAATGGGCAGAGCTATAATAGTTAATAAGATCCTTTCCTTCTAAGTTCAACTTGTCTTTCAAAACAATAACGAATAATTTTTTCTCGTTCTGTTTCCTTTATTTCCTTAAACATAAAGGAAATAATCTTCCCTTTCCGACGTTCATGTGCCACGGAGGAAATCCGAACCACCTCCCCAACAAACTGAGCATGATCCAAACCATTTTTAGATACAATCGTTAGCCAGCAGGAAAACAAATCATTTTCCTCAATCGGTTCATCGTTCTGTGTACTGACTGCAACCCCTCCTCCGCTAAGATTGATGGTTTTGGTTAGAAAATGAATATTCTTTTCCCCGCTAATACATTTTGCTGCGATTTCTAAAGTACCAGGTACTCTTAAGTAATTTCTACGTTGGATCCTTTTCACTTCATCTAAATTTGGTGTTCGAATCATAAGCATTGGAATAGAACCCGTTCTCCTGCCTAATACTTTCGAATAAAAACTATAAATGGAGCCATCAGGCCCATAGAAGAAAAGCGATAGTTCTGTTTCCGGGGGGAAGATGCCCGTCTTCCCTGTTTGCTCATTCAATGGTACTTCAATCGCCAAAAATCCTTCTCCAATATCCGCAACTCGTGATTTGTATGTTTTTTTGGCCTCAGCTTGATCTTTCGTAAGCATATTCATCCTTAACAGAGTGCTTATGCCAGGGATCATCTTAAACCTCCATTTTTTTCTTTATGGAGGATATTATAACATATAATGATAAAAAGGAGCTTTCTTGTAGAAAACTCCTTTTTACCGGATGAAAGTATGCGTTTTTCAACTGGGCATTGATAAAAGGCTCCTCTTATCGTCCTTAATTATCCGATTTTGCCTGGCTGATCTAACTTTTCGATCACTTCTTCATCACCGTTTTCAACATTTATAAATACCCTGAACGCCTGATTATTCACCGTTCCCATAAACTCATAGCACAGAACCTCATCATTATTGTCATTTAGCACAACAGCCTTTCTTGATTCCTGCACTTTGAAGTTTGGATTAACTTCCTTTCGAGCCTGCTCCAAGGTCAACTTTGGCATTACAAATTTCCGATTCTGTTTATGGTTAAAGATATACTGTTCCGCCTGATATCCAACCACTTCACCAGTATCGAGAGCAACCTTTACCGTTAATGCATCTGGATAGATTCTTACTCCATTTTGGCTATACACGTAACTCAATACGGCAGTATTGTCATATTGTTCAGCAGTATAGTTCACCATGTTATCCAAGCCACGTTTCTCTAAGAAAGCCTTTCCTTTCTGAACAGCCTGCTGAATGTTCAATTTCTGATTAGAAATGTTCCGATTATTAATCATCCATACAACATGTCCGCCCTTTTTCGTTATATCCAAATGAATTGTATTGTTTCCACCGGACTTAGTGACAGCAACACTTATTGCACTATATTCATGACCCTTTCCACTACGGTCTACCTTAACTTTTGCCTGACTAGCTTGAAGTCCAAGGAATCGCAAAGCAATATTTTTTGCTTCTTCCTCCGTAATCTTCTTCCCTGTAAGGTTTTTGTCACTAAATCTTTCCTTATTCTGCAATGTCTGGATCCCTGGGCCGAAATCAATATCTGAATATTCGTTTACCGTTTTGTCAATCGTCCGAAATCCATCAATGATTGTATTGTCCAGATTTTCCTCTTCGGAAGCAAGGGCGGATTCCACATCCATCCAACGCAATTTTTGATCGATCACTTTCGTTTGTACTTTTCGAAGTTCAGATTGAATTTCTACGGCGCGAGAATGCAGGGTTTTCAAGTTTTCATATTCCTTCTCTGAAAGAGGTTCTTTATTTAAATCCCGGATCGCTGTTTTGTATGCGAAATCCCCTATATTCGCCAGAAATTCTTCGGTCTTGCTAAAAGACATCAAAGCTAAGGGAAGCTGTCCCACATCAGATCTAGCAACAGAAGAAATGCGCCACACATTGCTCATTGTTCCATCGATTTGTCTGCGAGAATTAATAGCCAACGTTTTTCCTAGTTCATCTTGCAATTGATCCATATGGAAGGTCAAATCATGAAACGCACGTTGGTATTGATTTTCTGCTTTAATTAAAATGGAATTTTTCTCCTGGTTCTCCTGATAACCCCACATTCCAAGTCCAATTACTGCAACAGCTAAGATCGGCGTTAGTACGCCGGCAATTTTTGAGTACATTCACTCCACTCCTTATCTACAGAAAATGTGCTTGCCAATCCGTTTAACTTGTGGTCTGCTCCAGATCCATGCTGATGTTGCAGTTTCCGGATTAAAGTAATAGGTACATCCCCCCGTCGGGTCCATTCCATTCAAAGCATCTTGAACAGCCTTTTTTGCGTTCTCGTTTGGGGTGAGCCAGATCTGTCCATCCGCCACAGCCGTAAAGGCCCTTGGTTCAAAAATGACTCCGGAAGGGGTATTGGGAAATGATGAGCTTTCTACCCGATTTAAGATAACCGCTGCAATGGCCACCTGTCCAATGTAAGGCTCTCCACGCGCTTCGCCGTAGACAGCGTTCGCCATAAGTTTAATATCATTTGCGGAGTGTCCGTGCACTTTATAGCTAGCCTGTTTTCCTTGATGAACATTCTCTGCTTTTGCAGTAGGGTTATATTTCGTTTTGCTAACCAACATTCTTTGTGTCTTGCTTCCTACCTTTCCGTCTACCTTGATGCCAAAGTCTTTTTGGAATTTGCGCACAGCCCAATACGTATTCCACCCAAATTTCCCATCGGTCACATCATTTAAATACCCGATATACTTTAAACGTTCTTGGAGTTCAACAACATCCTGCCCGGACGATCCCCGTTCTAAAATTCTCCCACTAAATGTTTCTTGACTTGAAAAATTAGGCAAGGTCATCATCATTCCACAGATTAAAAGGATAGAAACTAAACTGAGGGTTAAAATTCTCATGTTGTTTGACACATTCATTTCCTCCTGCTGAAACAGTTAGTTTGTCTTGACCATATTGTTAGTTCTATCCAATTCAATTATTCATTCTTTATCCATTTGAGATAGCAATAGAAATTGCCTTTACAAAAGAAAAAAGCCAACCGTAAATGGTTGACCTTTAAAGGGGGGAGCCCGTTGTACATCCGTTACTATGAATTAAAACATCTCTGTCAAAATATCGAAATCTTTTTCGTTACTGCATAGACATTGTTTAAATCCTGTTTCAATGGTTCCAGTCTTGCTCTTCTTGCCAACTAAAGTAAATCGCTCTCCGCACGAGTTGCAGCGAATTTTCACCTTAAAGCGGTCCCTCCGATCGATCATAAATTTTAACTCCTTTCCATGGAAAACTTTCTTAACTTATTTTGATCAGATCGAATTAGTTTTAGACCTTCCTTGAACTTGTTTAATTCTCCGCAAAGAAACGAACCACAGGACAGCCATAAAAGGAACAAGCAACCACATAAAATGTTTTTCAATTGAGTAAATAAAAAAGTCATAGAATCCATGCAACAAGACTGGGATGATTAAAGAGTAAAATAAATACCGCCGCTGCACTGCTTTGTTTATATGGAACTTTCCTTTTCCCAAATAGTAACCCATGGTTACCCCAAATAAAGCATGGCTGGAAACAGGTAACAAAGCTCGCATAAGGGCTGTTTCAATGCCGTATGAATAGAGGTAAAAAAAGTTCTCCAAGGTAGCAAATCCAAGTGATACACCTACAGAATAGACAATCCCATCATATGGTTCATCAAATTCCACGTGTTTATAAACTAGATAATAAACAACAAACCATTTGAAAAATTCCTCAATTAAGCCAGAAACGAAAAATGATTTCCCAATCACATTAAAGTGAATTTCTTCTTGCAATCCGAACTGTAAAACCATTATTGGAAACACCAACAGGATCCCCGATACAAAGGTTTTAATAACGAGGTGAAGCGGCTCTGTCTGGTATCTATCCTTTAAATAAAAATAGCTCAAAAGGGCAATTCCTGGTGCAATCGATGCGCCGATCGTGGCAATCATATCCTATCCCCTTTACTTTTGCTCCAAATATAAACGTAAATAGATATAGATATCACTATCGTAACATGGTTTTTAAGAATAGAGAATAAAAGTGCGGAAGGATTTATAAGAATGTGAGGGAATTTTGACATTTAGGCATTATCAACGATGATAGACAAGAAAGGCTAAAAGGGCGACCAAGCACTTAACCTACTTTGTCCCCTTTCGTCCTTTTCCGCGTAGGAAAACATACACTTCTTCGAACGGCTTCAATGGAAGTAATTCTTATACCCAACCGCGGAAGCGTGCCGCCTCAGCCATCTTTTTGCTTCCAACCATATAAGCTGCTAATCTCATATTTACCCGTCTGTTTTCCGCAGTCATGTAAATATTATTGAAGGCATTCACCATGACTTCGCGTAATTTTTTTTCAACCTCTTCTTCTGACCAATAATAGCCTTGATTGTTTTGAACCCACTCAAAATACGAAACGCTAACCCCTCCCGCACTTGCCAGTACATCAGGAACAAGCAACGTCCCCTGATCCGTGATCATCTGGGTAGCCTCTAAGTCGGTTGATCCACTCGCTGCCTCGACCACAATTTTCGCCTGAATTTGCTTCGCATTTTCCATCGTAATTTGGTTGGCGATCGCAGCCGGAATAAGAATATCACATTCCAATTCTAGTAGTTCCTTATTGCTAATTGTCTTATTAAAAAGTTTCGTTACTGTTCCAAACGAATCTCTGCGATCTAGAAGATAGTCAATATCCAGACCTTCCGGATCATAAATTCCGCCGTAAGCGTCTGAGATTGCTACAACTTTAGCACCCGCATCATGGAGAAATTTCGATAAAAAGCTGCCCGCATTGCCAAAGCCCTGTACAACCACGCGGGCGCCGTTTAAATCGATCCCCATCTTTTTAGCCGCCTCTTCAATGCAGATGGTTACGCCTTTTGCCGTGGCAGACTCTCTTCCATGTGTACCACCTAAGACGAACGGTTTTCCTGTCATGAATCCCGGGGACTCGTATTCCCGGATTCGGCTGTATTCATCCATCATCCAGGCCATGTATTGGGAATTTGTATGAATATCTGGAGCAGGAATATCCTTTGTTGGACCAACAATTTGGCTAATCGCCTGAATATAGGCACGAGTTAATCGTTCCAGTTCACGAAAAGACATTTCTCTCGGATCACAAACAATCCCTCCTTTTCCCCCACCGAAAGGCAAATCAACTATTCCACATTTTAGACTCATCGATATAGACAGGGCCTTCACTTCATCTTCCGTCACTTCAGGATGAAATCGAACGCCTCCCAAGGTAGGACCTACTGCATCATTATGCTGTGCACGATATCCAGTAAATACTTTTACTGTCCCATCATCCATTCTTACAGGCATCCGTACACAAAGAACTCGCAAAGGATCTTTCAGCAGTTCGTACACATGCTCAGAATATCCCATTTTATCGAGCGCTTCTTTTATTACACTTTGAGTGGAAGCTAGAACATTTAATTTTTCTATTGATGCCTGCGGTTTCAATGCCACTCTCTTTTCTGCCATGATGACCACCTCAAGACAATTGGTTGATTAGCGTTTACTATTTTTTTGAAAAAATAACCATTGTTGTTTAGTATACAACGTAACCGATCTGTTGAGAAGAATTACGAAAATTTCCATCGGGACAAGACTCTTACCTATTGTACCCAAATCCTCGTTTCCCTTCTCAACTTCTCTGTTTTATGGGATATGGAAATAAATTCCCCTCTCCCCGCGAAGACAGGCCTGTTATCTGGATTTCCCAGCATCAAAAAAACCGGGAAAAAATCTCCCCGGTTTTACTCATCTTGTTTATTTAAAATGGTGGCAAATGGTCTGTATGGCATGTTCTTTAATCACAGCTTTACCATATTCTGCCAGGACATATTTTGTTACTGTCGAAGCCACTCCATACTCGGATAAGATGGCAATAATTCCGTTATACAGTTGTTGATTTTCCATATCCACTTCATCCAAGAGAAAATAATATTTATCGTTGTATAAGTATATGCTTCCGCCATCCTCTAGATTTGATTGAATTCGATGACAGGCTTCTATCAAGTGTTCAAAGTCGTGAAAATAATAAATGACATCTTCACTCTCTTCGAGAGTGACTTCCATTTCGTAAATATCATCTTCATAGTCCCCATCGTCATCCCCTGAGGGTTGGCTCTTACCCCGTGTTACAATAACAACCATCCCTTGGGCTGGCATGGCAAACACTTCAACCGCCACAGGTCCCATGACTTCGAAGCCTAATTCATGATAAGCCTGCTCCATCATATCATTAAATAAATCATGGACCTTAGGTATATCACGCCAAATATCTTCTTTCTCTATCCCTCTCTCATGTAGATCATCAAATGTTAGGAAAATCCTTATTTTATCTTGACTTAGGCGTTCAACGCGCATGCACGACCCTCCTCTGCCAATCCCTTAGTACTATAGGTTATGAAGAAAGGCTCCGATATGTTCTAGATGCATATCTATTAATTTGTTTTATGATACCACGTCCAACTCCATTGAACAACATATAATGCTAATCAGATGGAGCTTAGGACAATTATACCACGTTTTTACTCACAATCCTACGCAGGCATTTTCGGACAATCCCACAAAGAATGAGGCCTGTTATGTTGTTTGGCGGAAAACTGCCCTTAGCCTTTTTTGCCTTCGCAATCCAAACAGCCATATCGTTCCATCATAAATCGCAAACAAAAATAAGATACCTAGAGATGGAAACAAATGTTTACTTATGAAAACTAAGACTAATAGCAAGGCAAGAAGCATGGTAAGAATCCCCTCAAGGCGACTGCCAATTTTCCCGTAACGAAATACCATTTTCACATTTTGTTTCAGTACACGTCGAATAATCATATAAGCCAGAATAAAGAGAATAGCTGCTAGAAAAACGTGAAACGGGCGGAAAACCAAGTAGGTAATCCACTGATCAGACATGGAAAGCTCGGATTGGAGAGGAGGAATAATCCTTTCTGAAGCTAGGACAAAAAACCAGGATAGTACTAGCAAAAATAAGTTTAGAAAAAACATTCCTTTCCCTCCTCTATCGGTCCTTCCTATTCATATAGAACACATAGTGTCTAAAACGGTGCTCCTTGTTACTATATGTTCAGAAGTATAAAATATGAAAAGGGTTTAATGCAGGTACAGCAAAAAGATAGGGCCATCCTTATATTTAGGATAGCCCTTTTTGTTCATCTTATAGATATTCGCTTTCGTGTTTAGCTTTCAGCTTTCTCCAGCGTCTTTCCACTTCCTGGCGGAATTGATCAAGTGTTTCTGCATATTCAGGCTTCGTGAGATGCTTCGTCTTACCCATGGAGTTTACCCATTCTACCACATCCACACGCTTTCCTTTTTCTTCTGGATCATAGGTAATGGTTGTAACGCCATTTTCTACTTCATAAATAGGGAAGAAACAGGTGTTTGTTGCTGTTTCGATAATTTTCGTTCCCTGTTCGTCTGGAGATTTCCAGTTTAACGGGCAGGCAATAAGTATTTTCCCGTAAACTGTACCCACATTTTGCGCATACCATTGCGCTTTTGCTGCTTTCTTCAATAAATCTTGCGGGAACGCTTCACTACCTGTGAAAACATAAGGAATGTTCGTTGATGCCATTATCTGTGCCGTATCCTTATGGTGGAACGCCTTCCCACCTTGCTTCTTACCAACGTTGGAAGTCGTTGTCATATGACCAAGCGGTGTAGAATAGGATAGTTGGCTTCCTGTATTCATATACCCCTCATTGTCATATTCCAGCATAATCATTTTGTGGTTTCGCAGCGCTGCACCGATTGCCGATCCCATTCCAATGTCCATTCCACCGTCTCCGGTAACCATAACAAAGGTAAAATCATCCGCTACTTGAATTTCACCGCGACGTTTTAATTCATAGAATGCTTCTACCATACCGGATAAAGTTGCTCCACCGTTTTGGAAGAGGTTATGGATGTAGGATTGTTTATGCGAACTGTACGGATACCCCGTCGTTACAACCATCGCGCAACCCGTTTGGAACAAAGCAACAATGTCCCCTTCAATTCCTTTAAAGAACAATTCTAGTCCTGGGAAGATCCCACAACCAGGACAAGCCCCGTGGCCTGGTGCAATCCGCTTTGGTTTTCCAGTTAAACTGCGAAGCGGAGGAATTCTCACGTTCAGTTTTCCAGTTTCCTCATTTTGGGTTACCTTGATTAAACCACTCTTAAAGTCATCGCCGTGCAAAGGCTTTAATACACGTCTTGGCTTCAATTCACCTTTCCCAGGTGTTTGGCCATAGTAATCAAATGGTTTTTCAACATATCCTTTTTCTACTGCTTCCAATCCTAGTTCAAAGAACTTCTCCGCATCGCTAGCGTAAAAGTCTTTACCACCTACACCGAAAATACGGCTGATAACCATTGCATTATTGTGGTCACTTTGTAAGGCAGACTTGATTTCATGAGTCATGTTGGCACCATGACCGCCGTAAGAGTCAGCACGTTCACCAATAACGAGCGCTTTTACGTTCTTCAATGCCTTTTGAATATCTTCCACAGGGAATGGGCGAATCATATTCGGGCTGATTACTCCTACCTTTTTCCCTTGCTGTCTTAACTTGTCTACTACATCCTTTGCTGTTTCAGCAGCCGAATTTAAAACAAATACAGCGACTTCAGCGTCTTCCATTTGATATAAATCAAGGATAGGATATTCCCGTCCAGACAGCTCAGCGTATTCCTTGGCGATTTGCTTGAATACATCATAGGAGCGGTACATGGCCTCAGACTGCTGGTAGTTATTATTGATCAGATCCGGGTCATTCATATAAGGTCCAATCGTTACAGGGTTCTCTGGATCAAGCGCAAATTGGAATTCGCGCGGCTGGGGTCCGATGAAATCCTGAACAACTTTGGAATCCGAAAAATATTGTACTCTACGCTTCTGGTGGGAAGTAAAGAACCCGTCATATACCACCAAAACAGGGAGACGAATCTCGCTGTGCTCTGCCAATTTCAAAGCCATAATGTTCATATCATAGACGGCTTGCGGTGTTCTTGCCATTAGGATTGGCCAGCCGATATTCAAACCGTAGTACAAGTCAGAGTGGTCTCCACGAATATCTAATGGTCCACTGATAGCACGAGTGACTAAGTTCATGACCATTGGAAAACGGGTACCAGATTGTACAGGCAACTGTTCAAGCATGTAAAGGAAACCGTTTGCGGAAGTAGCATTAAATACTCTCGCCCCTGCTGCCGCCGCACCGTAACAGGAGCCAGCTGATCCATGTTCCCCATCCGTTGGGATGAGCACGATGTCATGCTGTCCTTTTGCCTTCATGCCATCCAAAAATTGAGCTACTTCTGTAGAAGGGGTGATTGGAAAATACCCCATAATATGATAGTTAATTTGGGCTGCGGCCATAGCAGCCATTTCATTTCCGGATTCAAAAACCAGGCTCTGTTCTGGTTTGGTTTGTTGTAGATTTACTTTTTCTTTTTCAAAATCGATCGCCATCTATTTTCATCCTCCATTCCCCGATTACTTAAGCCATTATAAATTTGTGAGGAACACGTTGCTCATCTGCATAGCCTTGTTCTTCCCTTAGTTCGGTAAGGGCTGAGGTCGGGCAGATGACTACGCATTTCAAACAACCTTTGCAATATTGGTAGTCGATTCCCTGCAGGAACATCGTTGGGCGTCCCTTTTTGTCTGCTCCTTCTTCCCATACAAAGCACATATCTGGGCACACATTATCACAAGCTGCGCAGTGAATACATTTACTGTCGTGGAATTCCGGCAGAAAACCTTGGCGGGATCCACTTAAATCTTTAAGAATACTGTTTCCAGGGTTGGTAATCATCCCTCCCAAAGGTTGTGTTTCATAACCCAAGGTTGGTTCCGGACGTTCGAAGGGACGATGTTCAGCATCCTTCGGAGCTTCATAAACCTGGAAAGAAACTTCCTGATATCCCCGTTCAAATGTCCGAATATTCGGTTCAACGAAGTGTGGATATTTCTTTTCGAAGGTTTTGCGAATAACCTCCTTCATTGCTTCAGCATCCAAAAAGTCACAAACCCTGAAAAGTGCTCCTAACATCGCTGTGTTAATTTTGGTTTTTTCCTGAAGAGCAATGGACAAAGCATCCACTACACATAGGACCCCATATTCAAACTTCAGATCTTTTTTTACTTCTTCAAAGCTTCTAGTTGTGTTGACCAATACGATACTGTCAGGGTGAATGCCACTAAGTACGTCTACTGTTTTATACAATGCCTCATGGAAAATCCCTACAACATGAGGTCTTTCGATTGGACTATGGTCACGCACTTGAACGTCTGAATCACAAAAACGAACAAATGATTTAACCGGGGAACCCTTTTTCTCGGAACCGTAAGATGAAAAGTTCATCCCATTCAGCCCAAGCCCCATTACGCCAGCTTCCGCAAGCATTTTCCCAGCTAGGTTGGCACCCAGGCCACCGATTGACTCTAAGCGAATTTCAAAAAAACCAAGTTCATTTTGCTTGGGTAAGATCGACATCTACTTTCCTCCTTGCTCTTTTCAATTCAAGAGTTTCCACTATTAGCACAGTGGAAACACGAATCTCTATTATGAATTTTCAATCAAATAACCTTATGATAAATTATAACAGATAGTTTTTACCATGACAACAGAATTCTTGTATGCGTTTTAACTTCAGTAAAATCACCTAATTGAATTAAGAAACAATTAAACACACTGATATGCAACAGGATTTTTACTGTTATAACACAAAGGGGACAAACTGTTTCGAAGAAGGAGTCAAGTCAATTTAATGAATTAAAAATCGGCGTGAGAACTGTGTACTTTTATTTGCGGGATCTTTTTCAGAGAATAGGCTACAGTGCAGTAAGGTATCACCACATACTCAGTTGGAGGAGGAAGAGGAAAAGACATTGAAAAGAACGGACGAGGCAAAACATAGCGGAATACTTTTCCGTTATGTTTGATTTCTCGATGAATTTCGACCGAATAACGGAATTATTTCCCGTTATTCGAGTCTCTGACTACTTTCCATTTAGTAAACCAACTACATAACGGAAAAAATTTCCGTTATTTCATCATTTAAAACATGATCTTCTAAAATAACGGAAAAGTTTTCCTCTATTGAGGGTGATTGGGAATTTTCCACTTTCCCACACTAAAAAAAACTCTCTGCGTCCAAGATACGATACTGATAGCCCTGTTCAACCAAAAACATCTGTCTTTTCTGCGAAAATTCCTCTTCTTTACTTTCCTTTGTCACGATAGAATAAAAATAGGATTGATTGGCACCACTTTTTGGACGTAGAATTCTTCCCAAGCGCTGTGCCTCTTCTTGTCTAGAGCCGAAGGTTCCGGATATCTGCAGAGCTACATTGGCGTCTGGTAGGTCCACAGCAAAGTTGGCTACTTTGGACACAATCAATTGTTTTACTTCTTTCTTTCGAAAAGCTTCATAAAGCTGGTCCCTTTGTCCTTGCGGAGTTTTCCCGGTGATTAAAGGGATTCGCAGATCATCGGCGAGTTCCTGAAGCTGTTCGACGTATTGGCCAATGATCAGGATTTGATCATCTTTATGCCTACCTACAATCTCTTTAATGACCCTTTTTTTCTCAGGATTTTCCGCTGCGACTCTAAATTTTTGCCGATTTGTGCTGTATATGTACTCTTCACGTAGTGGAAAGGGCATATTTACCCGAATTTCAGAACACTGGGCCTTGGCAATCCAACCGTTTTTCTCTAAGTCCTTCCAAGGAATATCGTATTTTTTCGGTCCCACCAGAGTAAATACTTCTTCTTCACGGCCGTCCTCACGAACCAAGGTTGCGGTTAAGCCTAGTCGACGCTTGGCCTGAATATCAGCCGTCATCCGAAAAACTGGGGCAGGAAGCAGGTGCACCTCATCATAAATGATCAAGCCCCAATTCCGTTGTTTAAACAGATCGATATGCTTGTAGTCTCCATCTTTTTGGTCACGGTAGGTTAACATTTGATAGGTTGTGACGGTTACAGGTTTAACTTCTTTGGATTCAGCGGTATATTCTCCCACTTCGCCTCCAACCAAATTTGTTCGCTGTTTTATTTCCTTGATCCATTGCCTTACTGAAGTAACATTGGATGTCAAAACTAAGGTTTCCATCCCAGTCTTGGCCATTGCGGCGATTGCAATGACTGTTTTTCCAGCACCACAAGGGAGAACCAGGACGCCATTTCCGCCATATACTGAACCGTCTACATAATAAGCATCCACAGCCTGCCGTTGATATTCCCGCAACTCTGTATTCTCTAGCTGAATAGATAACGGGGATCCTTCCAGATAACCAGCAATATCTTGAACAGGATAGCCTAAGCGAATCAATTCTGTTTTCAGTGTCCCCCGAGACGTGGGGACGATTTCCACCTCGAATTCCGTTCTTTCTTCACCAAGAAACTTTCGCATATCACGATAGGCAAGAAGCTCTTGTAACACAAAGGCAGAATTCGATACAAGCCATAGCCTATTATTTCTTTCTACAAGTTTTAAAAGCCCATATCGCTCAGCGTATTCTCTAATCTCTTGCAATATCGTTTCAGGCACCCCAAATTTTGAAAAGCGGCCCAATACTGTACAAATGTCATCTGCTTTTAATCCGGTTGCGGCCGCATTCCAAATGCTAAGTGAGGTGATTCGATAAGTATGTATATATTCAGGGCTTTTCACCAATTCGGCAAAAGGAGATATCGCATTCCTTGCTTCCTCGAATTTTGGGTTTAGGACCTCTAACAAAAGCGTACGATCACTTTGAACAATAAGAGGATTTTCCGGCTTGATCTCCATGACAAAACAATCTCCTTAGGATGTATCAATTTATTTAATAAGGATAGCATACCCATTAGGGGGTGGAAAACATTACGGAAGAAAATCTCTTTATTTCAAAAATGCTTAATCGAAAATCGGTTCCTGACACGGATGGAGAGTTCCAATACGAATTTGCAGTGGATATGGAATTTGTGCATGTAGAAGAAAAGGAAGACCAGGAGACATAAAAAGGCTTCTTACGAAGCCTTGATTCATTTTTTCAATTGTTGAATCGCTTTTGCTACCTCTAATGCTACCTCTTCATAATCCGAACTGTTTAATTGAAGGGGTTCACCAAAAATGATCCCAGCCTTCGCCCTCCATCCTCCTTTTAAACCGTAAATATAGGCAGGGATTACAGGCGCCTTGCTTTTTTCCATGATAAAACCTATTCCCTTCTTTGGTTCCAGCATCGTTTCATCTTTAGACCGGGTACCTTCAATAAAAATGGAAAAGATATTTCCATTTTGAATCAATTTCAATGTATGTTTTAACGATCTTAAATCAGCACTCCCTCTTTTCACGGGAAAAGACCCCATTTCGGTTATTATCCACGCGAATAGGCGATTTTTGAACAGCTCCTCTTTTGCCATAATGAACATTTTTCGGGGAGTGTGCACCCCCACCAAAAGCGGATCCCAATTTGATGTATGATTCATTGCCAAGATGCATCCGCCCTCGGGAATATGCTCAAGCCCTTGGACTTGAATACGAAAACGAATCTTTAAAAACCAATAAATGATAAATCGGATGATTTTGTAAACCATATTTAATTTCTCCCACTTTCCGCTACAATTCAAAGGGGTCAGACACCCGTTGAAATTTACCGATTTAAAAATTCCCCACCGAACTGCCTTAAAATACAAAAGCAGTTACCTTTATGTGAATCGACAATTTTCGATGTGTGTCTGCCCCCTATTGTATTGTATTTTACTTTTTCCTAACTTTTTGGTCAATCGCAAGAGAAGGACCTATTCAATTGGGCGGAAAGGGAACCTCAATAATCGAACCAGATACAAGGTCTGTTGGGTTTTTCAATTTATTATGCTTGGCCAAAAATGTGGCAAACTTTCCAGTTTTATAATACGCAAGGGAAATTCGATACAATGTTTCCCCTACCCCAACCTTGTGTTTCATTATCTTTGTATAAACGGGTGGTTTATCGACTGGTTTTGATTCTTTGACAGCAGGCTGTTCAGCAGTTGGTTGTAACGCAGAATGGACAGGCTCTGAATTCGTCTTTTCCAAATGGACTGCTTCTACGAGAGGTTTAGGTTGTTTCTCCTTTGGCTCCTCAATAACCACCTGTTTAGGTTCTGGGGCAGTGACTGGATCCATTGTTGTTTGATTATCAGAGAATTCCTGACCAATCAACGACCAAACCCCGCCAACGAGCAATAGAAGTCCCAAGGTAATGGGGATTCCTGATTTCATAGAAGGAAGCGAAAAGGCAGAGCGCCTTTTTTTATGGACCTTCTTTCGCGGCGGAAGTCCTGGAATCACTTCCTCAGAATTGATATTTTTTTGATTGTCCGTTTCTTCCATTTCTTTTTTTTCCATATGGTTATCTTTATCTTTTAAGCGTCTTCTTATTTCCATTGTTCACTCTACCTTACCTGAGTATGTTATTTACTACTTCCACATTTAACACCTTTTTCCTCCCTTTTGTGAAAGAATTGAAGCCGGCAATGCCAAAAAAATGAAAGATCCTTTTTATCGGTTAAATTTCCGTTCCATGTTTAAAATAAAATTGTATTTAAGAAAAGCAAAAAGCGAAAACCTTTAAAAAATCTTGATCGTTCATCTTGATATTTTTCTATGATATGACTACAATGTAAGATGTATTGGGCGAAATAAACAATTACTTAATATGGTATGGGAAGCCTTTTACCATAACTTTCCAAATCACTCTATTTTAAACAATCTGAGGAGGTTTTTCTAATGGCAAAATATACTTGGGTGGATAAAGAAACCTGTATTGCCTGTGGTGCTTGTGGGGCTACAGCACCAGATATTTATGATTACGATGATGAAGGAATCGCTTACGTAACACTTGATGATAATGAGGGAATCGTAGAAATTCCAGAAATTCTTTGGGACGATATGAACGATGCCGCAGATGGTTGCCCAACTGATTCTATCAAAGTTTCTGACGAACCTAAGTAATATTTTTATAGAGCAGAAAAGAAAAAAAGACCTCTCGGTCTTTTTTTCTTTTCAATGTCTTTTTTAGTAACCAGAATTCCATTGATAGCTAGGGCGATAAGTTCCCGTCATATTAAAGCTAGAATTAAAGTAACGATCTAGGATTTTCTGTGTTTCCCACTGTTGATCTGTCATCCCACCATAGGGTACATTGGACTTGGCCGAGGATGTCGACGACGGTGTTGTTGCTTGGGTACTTGGACTTGGCAGCATAATTCGATCCTTCCCCACCGTAATTTCCATTTTTTCCGCATCGTAGTTAACTTTTTCCCCTAAAGCTTCTGAGATAAACCGAAGGGGAACCATTGTCTTTCCTTTCATGATTTTACCTGGAACGTCAAGTGATTTTACCTGACCGTTTACATATGCTTGCTTCGATCCAATCGTTAATTTAATCGTTCGAGAATCTTTTACAGCGGAAATGGTGCTGGTTTTCGCATCCCAATCCACTGAAACCCCAAGCATCTCAAATAATTCACGAAGGGGAACCAGGAACCTTCCGTTTTCATTAACAGGGTTTGTTTTAAAGACAAAGATCTTTCCCTCTTCAATATCATCCCATGAAGCTCCACCTGGGATCTCTACATTCTCACTCCAATTGTTCGTTGTACTAGGTGTATCCGCCCACTGCTCGGTATATTGTGCTTCTGTCCAGTTCTCAGTATAATGCGGTTCTGTCCATTGCTGCGTATAAGCCTCTGCGGAATCGGCAGTTACTTGAAAATCGTATATATTATTAATCGTGACCATCTTGGCTTTGGCATTGTAGTTCATCGAACCGCCGGCAAACTTGATAATAATGTCAATTGGGACAATCGTAAGTTTTCCCTTCTGCTGTACTGCTTTCGGCAATGTAAAGGCCTCCATCCTCTCGGATTGGATATCAAACTGTACATAGTTGTTTAGACCAGGGAAAAAGTAAAGAATTTCCTGCTCACCCTTAATCACTGCGACCCCCTTTGGGTCATCCAAAGGCAAAATCACGAGGTTAAGGTAACTAGCGATCTCCTCAACAGGAGCATAAATGACACCGTTCTCGATCACGGGATCAACTGTCAACGGGAGTGATTGCATAGATTCTTTATCATCCGTGGAATCCTCATCTGACCATGTTTCTGTTGTTTCGGCTTCGGTCCATATTTCTGTTGTTGACGGCTCCGACCAGTTTGTAGTGTTTGATTGTGTAATGGAAAATGACTGGCTCTGCTGTAAACCATCCTTGCAATACCAACCTTCACCTAACGAAAATTTGGCATCTTCACAGCCCAATGCCTTGACATCATCGTATGTTTTGTAAAAAACCTTTGAAGAAGTAGACTGCGACTGTGTTGATTCTTGCTCCGTGTAAACCACATCTGACCAAATTTCTGCTGCCATTGACGATTGAGCAGCCATAAACACAAACGCAAGGGATAACGATAAAGATCTCCTCATCATAAAAACCACCTTTAGTACAATAATATACCTTATTATACTAATCAACGTCTTACAGTCCTCTTACAGTACAGTAGATATATATTTTAAATACTAGGGATTTAAATATTGACCTAACTCGTGTAAGATGTTCTTAAAAATAGTATTTTCTATAAGAGGAGTAGCAATGGAAGGATGGTATACATTCTATCTAAATGAAAGTTTGGCCCCTTTTCAAAAATATTTGCAAATGAAACTAAATCAATACGGAATAAACGGCAATGATATTGGTTTTGCTCGTGCTCTATCTCATCTTGGATGTGTGCAAATCTATGAAGCGAACGAATTTGCTGTACAAATTATTCATAGACAAATTAGTGACGAATATAAAGAAGGGATCCTTGTCGAGGCAGACCCGCGAATCTTGGCTGGGTACGCAAGATTTCTCGCCCTCTATTCTGTTTTTAATTGCCAATATAGTGATGCTGAGAAATTCTATCGTGAAGCTAGAATGTATTATCAAAGCTTAGACTTCTTTGAAGATGAAGTACTCATGCTGCAAGAGGCCAACTATTGGTTTTATTTGTTCATTGGAAATTGGGAAGAAGCCTACGCAGCACTTGCCCGCCTAGAACAAATCAACCAATGGAGACCAAACACCTTTCATAAGGAAATAGAATGCTTAGTAAGTAGTTTAAGTGTCTACCGAGATGGCCTTATACAAAGACAAAAAATTGATTTGCCAAATAGCAACAATCTAATCTTTTTCGTGGCTTCACGAATTAGATTTTTGACAGGGTTATTCCAAGAACCACACGATCTAGAAAAAGCACATCATCATTTTATCGATAAAATTGAATTATCCTTGCTTGATATTGTGTCCGCTTTTCGTCAAAAGGATTTGTATCAAGTTGAGAAAATGATCGAAGAAACCCAAGGAAGAATCCGCTTATGGAAACACCCGTGGTATGTGCAGTTCATTCAGCATTTAAACCACCTTGCTCTACCCGAACAGGCAGAAGGCTTACCCCTGCTCTCTGAAAAAGCAGGGGACATTTCCCCATGGGATCGATCATTTTTTCATCAAATAAACACTATGACTTTTTCCAAACAAAATGGAAGAAAATTTTCCTTTAACCTGTTTCACCATTTTTCCATACACTACGAAGATGCTCCGTTAAAAATTTCCGGATGGGGAAGAAAAAAGGCCCCGGAGTTACTTTTATGTTTGCTGATCCAACCCGATCAACAATTATCTAAGGAGCAAATGATCGAATTATTATTTCAAACGGATGATTATGTGAAGGCATCCAATCATTTGCATGTCGTTATCCATCAATTGAATCGTACCTTTCAGAAATTCACAGGAAGTACGGGGGATGAGTTTAAATTGGTTCAAGTCACCCAAGGGGTGATCCATCTGGAAAAGGAATGGCTTGGGGAGATTGATCTAAAACAATATAAAGAGCTTGTCGAGGCAGGAAACAAAGAGTGGCTGCAAAATCCAAATGAAGCTGTGATGTTTTATGAACAAGCTAGAAAAATTTATCATTCAAATTTTCTTCCGGAGTATCTATATATTGATTGGCTTAACGATTATCGTGAGGAGTTAAAAGCAACATTTTTCCAGTTGATGCAAAAGTTGATCCAATATTACCAGAGAACAGCTGATTTCTCTTCGGTTTGTTTTTTGTATGAAGAATTGATTTCCCACCATATCGATGAAGAGGAGCACTATCAAAAATATATTGCCTACTTATTAAAAATACGTGAGTACTCTAGTGCAAAGCATTGGTATAGCGTGTATAAAAACATGATGGAAAAAGAATGGGGAACAGCACCCACCTATACTTTTCAAGAACTGGCAGGAGAGATTTTAAAATGAAAGCTGGCAAACTCCTCGCTCGCTTGTTTTTTCTTTACCTCGGTATCGCGCTTTTTGGTGCGCTACTCATTACCTTGGGAAATATCTATATAAATGGTTCCTCCATCGAAAAACTATGGAAATTTAATTTAAAAGGGATCGCCGTTCAAGTTCTTTCTTTACTCATTCTTTTTCAATCATTTTCCATTATACGTCTACGTAGAATATGGAATCCGAAGCATTCGGAACAAATAAAGGATTCCTTGATCTGGCAGAAACTACTTTATTTTCCATCTGAAATATTTTGGTCCATGGTCGTATTTGGGCTCCTTGCCGGTCCTCTTTTTCACATTATTGATCTACTGCTAAGAGGACGCTCTATAGCCATGTTAACCCAATGGGAATGGCTATCCCAATTTAAAAGTTTTTTTTATGAACAAACTTTTGTACTCATGCTGGCCATCCTTTTATACACTTTTGTTCGCCGTTTACTGCGTCCTTATATACTTCAGCTGCCGATTGATGCGATGAATGAAATGAAACCAAGGACTTTAGTGTACCACTTTACGATTATTTTTTCTTCGCTGTTTCTCGTAACGCTGTTTAGTATCTTATGGTATGTATTTAACAGAAGCCTGAGAGGCGAATCGATAGATCTATGGGTTTTACTCGGGATTACAGGGTTTACAATATTGTTTTCCTGTTTGATATTTACTGTACATATACTTGAGTTTCGCCGAGAAATCCGCATTTTTATTAACCGGATATACTCTCTATTGAATAGTGAAAGAAAGGCGATACATGCCAAAATCCCCGTTTTGTCTCGGGATGAAACAGGTCAACTGAGCCTTGTTTTTAATCGTTTGCAAGAACGTATCCAGCATGAATATGAGGATATTGAAAGAGATTTGCAATTGGCAAATGCCGTTCAACAAAAATTATTGCCTTCCCCTTATGAAATAATTGATTGCTTCCAAATAGCTGCATCCTTTCAACCATACAAAGAAATTGGCGGTGACTTCTACGATCTTATTCAATTAGACCAAGGGCGTTTTGCCGCCGTCATAGGAGATGTCTCGGGAAAAGGAATGCCGGCAGCACTTGTGATGTCCGCAACCCTTGTTCTACTGCGAACAGAAATCAAACGTGGCGGGACACCCGGAGAAATTTTAAAAAGGGTCAATCAGGAATTGGAAGAAGTCGTACAGGGGGAAATGTTTGTCACCTTGGGTCTCGGAATGATTGATACAAAAAACATGAGATTGACATACGCAAGCGCTGGTCATTTAGCACCTTATCTCGTCCGTAATGGGCAACCCCATCCGTTGAGAGTATCTTCCCTGCCTCTAGGGATTGCATCAGATGAAATCTATTTGGAAGAAGAGGTCCCTCTTTTAGAAGGAGACATTCTTGTTCTGTACACAGATGGATTAATTGAAAATTTCTCTTTAAATGATTATGTATCAGGATTCGAAGCCCTGGAATCCTGGATAAAACAATGGGAACGTGGGCTTTCCATTAAAGATAAGCTGCAGCAACTGACTGCTCAAAGGGCACTCATGCTGAGCCAAGGTACAGAGGATGATTGTACTGTTCTGCTAGTCAGCTGTGGCAAGGGTGGTGAGAACAAATGAACATCCAAAGCCAATTTGGGGAAGAAAAACATGTCATCAAGCAATTGGATCTTTTTTTGTCGCAAGGGGTGATTGAGGAAGATGAATATTACGATATTCGTACAGCGGTGACAGAAGCATGTCTTAACGCTATGGAACATGGAAATCATTTACAGCCCTATCTACCCGTTAGGATTCATTTCGAGTGGCTTAAATCGCGTTTAATCATTATTGTAAAAGATTGCGGCAAAGGGTTTTGGAAAATTCCTGCAAACCGGGCGGATGACCGCGGATGGGGACTTCCTTTTATTCATCATCTTATGGACTATTGTACTTATTATATCGATTTAACAGACCGTTGTTTTTGCCTACATATGGAAAAGGAGCTAAAAAATAGACTTAGACAGGAGGGATTGTCACATGGGTATTCAAGAGGAATTGCTAATCAAGGCCAAAACAAATAAAGGAGTCTATCTACTACAATTGACGGGCGATATTACTAAAAAATCCGGCAAACAACTTTTGGAATGGCACAACTGGGAAGCCGGACTGCCCGAACAAAGCGAAAAGCTGATCCTTGATCTTGGACGGGTAAATTATATCAATAGCTCGGGGATTGCTGACTTAATCCGTCTTGTTCGAATTGGTAAAGATGGACTGTACAAAAGTGGCTGTTTCGGCTTGAACTACCATTATGAAAAATTATTCCATATGGTTGGTTTAACGAAATGGCTTACGATCTATCCCAGTGAATGGGCTGCAATGGACACAGAAACGGAAGTGGGTTAATTAAACCCGACTTCCGTTTTAAAGAATATACAATCCCCAAGCGATCAGACCACCAAAAAAGGAACTCAAAAAATTAACTAAATCATTGGTCATCCAGCTGTGACCTTGGTAATATTCTGCTTCTTGTCCACAATGGACTGTTTTCTCTGTTATTTTCCCACATTGTTGACAAACATTGATTTTTTGCACAGTGGCCCCTAATAGGCTATCCACAAGGGCTCCAATAAATCCAGCCATTGTGCCAATGAAGATGACAGAAGGAGATACGCTGTGACCTTCCATCCGCATCCATAAAAAGCCTAACAAACCAATCAGCCCTGCGGCACATAAGGAAGCAACTAGTCCCAATCGAGATATTCCCCCCGAAGTCCCCTTCTCTACCCTTTTCCAGGTTAATATATGACGTGGCGCCTGACGGTTTAACACCCCGAGCTCGGTTGCCCAAGTATCCGCATTGACACTTGCTATGGTTCCGAGATAAAACATCATATAAGGTAAGGGGTCGGACGACAGAAAAGAAAAGATCACAAGGACCGCACCGAGACCACCGTTTGCCAGAACCTGTAATGCATCCCTACATCCTGTTTTGGCAAATAATTCCTCCACTTCTCTTTTCCGCTCTCTTTTAAAATGGGAAAAAATACTGGAAGAAATGAAAAAAACAAGAAGGAGTCCATACCAAAACAGGGAGCCAAACATGAAAATGAGGGTACCGACTCCAATAGCAGCAACAGCACCGCTTAATGACAAGGATTTACGAAGGTAAGCTATGATCGAAATTAGCCCGCTAAAAAAAAGCCCCCAGGCAAAAGATAAACCCATTTCTCTGCTACTCTCCTCTTTCCTCCCCGCTTTGGACAAACAGCGCGACCTCCGCCATTCCTCCTTCAACATTGATTACTTGATCAAATCCTTGCTGAAGCAGAAAATTAGTAACATGCAAACTTCTGACCCCGTGCCCACATACGATATATAATGGTTGATCTTTTGGCAACTGTTCCAATTGCTCAGGAATCGTGTTCATGGGAATCAAGGTTGAATCCTCCAAATGGTACATCTCCCATTCGTAAGGTTCGCGTACATCTATAACCTGTTCTGGCTTTAACACCCCAGCCTTGTATTTCTCTGCAAATTCTCCAGCACTTATATAATGATCTTCCATCATCGTCAAACTCCTTTGTTTAATGTTTTCATCCATTTTAACATAATCTTTCCTTTACAAAAGGATATTGCTATAATATCAGAGTGTTATTATATGCTAAATTGGAGGTAACAACATGTCATTTGAAAGCAGAATTGTTGACGTATTTGTTGAGATCCCAACAGGAAGTCAAAATAAATACGAATATGATAAGGAAGCCGGCGTATTCCGTCTTGACCGCGTTCTATTCTCTCCTATGCATTATCCCACAGAATACGGTTATTTAGAAAACACCCTTGCTCTAGACGGTGATCCATTAGATGCCCTTGTTCTTACTACATTCCCAACCTTCCCAGGTTGTGTGATTTCAACCCGTATCATCGGAGTATTGATCATGGCAGACGACAAGGGACAAGACGAAAAGCTTCTTGGTGTTCCTGTTGATGATCCGCGTTGGAAACATGTTCACAGTTTAAAGGATATTTCGGAGCATACACTAAAAGAGATTTCTCATTTCTTTGAGCGTTATAAAGACCTGGAAAACAAGGTAACCAAAATCGAAGGCTGGGAAGGTCCAGAAAAAGCTTCCCAACTTATTGATGAATGCCTTGCACGCTACCAGGAAAAAAAGTAGCAAACCAAAAGCAAAAGACGAACATTCCCTAATCAAAAAAACAAGATTGTTCATATTTTCCCTTAATTTCTTATTGACGTATGAAATTAAGCATGGTAAATTAGTAATCAATTAAGAGACATCCATTCTCATAAATGTATAAAAACGATGATAAAGAACGTTTTCGGAGTGAAATCTAAAGAGAGCTGGTGGTTGCTGCGAACCAGTGATTTTTCCGAAGATCAGAGCGCTTTTGAGTTGTTACTCTGAAACCACTTGGGATTAGGAATAACCGGTAGCACCGTTATATGCATTGGTCTAAGACCAGCAAAGGTCATGATCGCGAGATCTTGATGAATGAGGGTGGCACCACGGAGCTAAATAATGGCCTCTCCGTCCCTCACTACAACGCAGGAGTAGTGAGAGTCGAGAGGTCATTTCATTTTTGAAAAATAAAAAAATTAGGGGTGGAGAAAACCATGTTTAAGATTCTTGTCAGTGACCCATTAAGCGAAGTAGGGTTACAAAAATTATTGGAAGCAACCGATGTAGAAGTCGTGCAAAAAACCGGATTAAAAGAAGAAGAGCTTGTTCAAATTATCCCGGAATTTGATGCTCTTTTGGTAAGAAGCCAAACAAAGGTTACTCCAGCAATTATTGAGGCAGCTACTCGTTTGAAAGCTATTGGACGTGCTGGTGTCGGGGTAGACAATATCAATATCCAAGCAGCAACCAGCAAAGGTATTGTTGTCATTAATGCACCTGATGGGAATACAATTTCTACTGCTGAACATTCTTTTGCAATGATTATGGCTTTGGCTCGTCGCATCCCAAATGCTTACCATTCCATGATGAATGGTCAGTGGGATCGCAAAAGCTTTGTTGGTGTAGAGCTAAACCAAAAAGTGTTAGGTGTCGTTGGACTTGGTCGAATTGGTACTGAGGTTGCGAAAAGAGCAAAAGCTTTTAACATGAAAGTAGTTGCTTACGATCCATTCTTAACCGAAGAAAGAGCGAAAAAGCTTGGCGTAACTCCAGCTTCCATTAAAGAACTTGTCTCCCAGGCGGACTTTATTACAACACATACTCCGCTTACTAAGGAAACCAAATATTTAATTAGCACAAAAGAGTTTGCCTTAATGAAAGATGGCGTTCGCATTATTAACTGTGCCCGTGGAGGAATCATTGAAGAGAAAGCTCTTTATGAGGCCATTGTAAGCGGGAAAGTAGCCGGAGCAGCACTTGACGTATTTGAAGTGGAACCACCAATGGAAAACCCATTATTAAAATTACCACAAGTCATTGTGACTCCTCACCTTGGAGCATCCACTGTGGAAGCACAAGAGAATGTGGCGATCGATGTATCTGAAGAAATCCTTCACGTTCTTCGTGAGCAACCATTTAAAAATGCGGTGAACCTACCTTCGATCCCGGAGAATATCAGGGAAAAGGTGGAACCATATTTTGGACTAAGCGAAAAATTGGGTAATTTCATTGCCCAAATCGCAGTTGGTGGTTTAGAAGAAATTACTATCACCTACTCTGGTGAATTAACTGAAATCGATACAGCTTCATTGACTAGAACCGTTTTAAAAGGTGCACTTTCTTATCACTTAGGTGAAGGTGTTAATTATATTAATGCACCACACTTAGCAAAAAATCGCGGGATCAACGTTGTTGAGCAAAAGTCTACTGCAAACAAAGGATTTACCAACCTAATCACAGTTAGCCTAAAAACTAATCAAGAAGAGAAAACCGTTGCCGGAACCATGTTGAATGGTTATGGAGCAAGGATTGTTAAGGTTGACGGATATCCTGTTGATCTTCAACCGGAAGGACATTTAATCCTTGTTCACCATAATGACCGCCCAGGTGCAATCGGACGTGTTGGGACGATCCTTGGTAACAACAATGTAAATATTGCTGCGATGCAAGTGGGACGCCGTGACATGGGTGGAAATGCGATTATGATCCTTTCCATCGACCGCCCTGCATCTCCGGATGTTTTGGATGTATTGGGTGAGTTAAGTGAGATTACAAGCGTTACAGAGATTGATTTATAAGTTGAATATAAAAAACCGGTGGAGATTTCCACCGGTTTTTTTATTCTTTTTCCTTTTTATCCAATATCATACTCAATTCTTCCCAGTAATCATCCACATCACGACAATAAAAGTAATCGACACCGTTATGATGGAAATGTGTAATACATTCCATTGCGCGGAATATTTCCACCCGGTCTTCGATAGAAAACTGCATACCTACGTGTTCCGCTTCATCCCAGACAGACTTATAATCATCGTCCACAAATTCTTCTTCACTAGCCTCAGAAACTGCCTGGTAGAAAGGATATCGTATGGTGCGCATGATATTTAGAGTCATCTTCTTCACTTGACACCCATCCCTTCACTTTACTATATTCTATGAACGGAATGTAAAAAAGTACGCCTGTTCATAATTAAAGAATAGATGGAATCTCCGTCATATCGTTGACGATAAAATCTGCCTGTAATTCCTCAAACTTGGCTCTTGCCTCTTGTCCTGTCAACCCTGTAAGAGTTGCGGCAAAACAACATCCTATTTCTTTTGCTGCCAAATAATCTGCTACAGAGTCCCCGACAATCAATAATTTTTTGCCATCAGAAGCATTAAGTTGATAATCGATAACATCTCTGTCGTCGTGACCCGCTCCTAACCAACCTTTAATATAACAGAACGGGTGCGGTTTTGCCAAAGGGATCCGTTCAGGAAAACGGTTTTCGGCCTCTAGTACATGGGTTGCCGTAATAATCCGCTCAGGATCAAAATAAGGTAATAGTCCCATCTCCCGCAAGGGAATAATTGTTTCAATGGTAGGCCTCCCGGTGCCTATTCCCAGTTTGATCCCTTTTTCACGAAGTGCCCCAAGTGTTTCTGCAATCTGAGCCGGTGCAACAATCGGGATTTCATTGCTTAGAAAACCTTTTTTTCCGCTTTGGTAAGCTTCCCGCCCAATACTTTCAGGGACTAATTGATCGCCCAAATACCATTCTTGAAAGGTTTCCTGGCAGATTTCCCATAAGGTACTCGACGGTGAAAAAACGGTTGTTTTAATTCCCAGCCTTTTTTCTGCAACGTCGTTTAAATAGTACAGTATAGATTGATCTTTATTTGGACCCGATGAGAAATCCTCTATAAAACTTCCATAGTCAACTTGTATTTTTTTGTTCACAAGCAAGGAAGAGATTTTTTGAATACTTTCTCTTGTTATCTCCTGCGTGATCATTTTTTCAATCTCTACACGGTGTCCGGGAAGAATCTGTTGTAAAATAACGATCAGCTGGTGGCTAAAGCTCAGGTAAACCATATCCCAGTTCGCATTAATACCATAACTTTTCATTAAGGACAATACCTGATCATTGATAAAAAGTTCTTTGCGAATCCTTATTATCTCTTGCTCTGCCGGATCAGGAGAAAAGTCCTCATTAGGAATCCCTAAATATTTTCCACTGTACAGCATCTCCCACACGGTTAAAGCGGAGGCATCAAAGTACCTTTCCTCACTAAGGAGCACTCCGTCAACATCGAATAAAATTAAGTCAAACATTGGTTTCCTCCACAATTCACAATACCTGTATTTTATCATACTTCAACCAGAATGAAGATACGTATTGTCCACAAACATAAATTTCTTTACTAATCTTGATGTTCATTTGGAATCGTAATAGAGAAGGTGGTCCCTTCACCGAGTTTACTATGAACTGAGATTTGCCCTCCGTGTGCAGTTACAATTTGCTTTACGATCGACAATCCGAGCCCTGTGCCCGAACGGGATCTAGTTCTCGCTTTATCTGCTTTATAAAATCTTTCAAAGACAAAAGGCAGATCTTCTTCTGGAATTCCCGTTCCCGTGTCTCCCACTTCAATAAACAACTGATCCTCCTTGATCATTGTAGCAACAAGCACTTTTCCACCAGCATGGGTATGGCGGATCGCATTATCGATAAGATTTGTAAACACCTGCTCAATGCGGTCGGGATCGAGAGAAAATCGAACACCGGGCTCAATCGAAAATTCGGGGATAACGTTAATCTTTTGTTCCTTCCCCACAACGGAAAATTTGCGAATAATCTTATCTAAGATCGGCAGAAGCAATACTTGATTTCGATTTAATTCAATATAGCCTGCTTCCATTCTTCCCAAGTCAAGCAATTCATTAACCAGCCTGCTCATCCGCACGGACTCGTCGTAAATGATCTGCGCTAATTCCTTGGTCTCTTCGGGGCTAACCGCGATATCATCGACAATGGCCTCACTATACCCCTGCAACATCGCTAGAGGCGTGCGCAGTTCGTGGGAAACATTAGCGATAAAATCCTTGCGCAGCTTGTCAAGCTGCCTTTCTTTCGTCATATCGCGCAAAACAGCAACTACCCCGCTAACTTGATTACGGTCATACAATGGGGCCATGACAACGGACCAGACCCTGCCCTGTGCCGAAATATCGATCACAGATTCATGTTCAGTTCCCACAACTTCTTTACTAAAAGTAACAAACGGTTCTGGAGGTTGCAGTCCAATTAGAGATTCTTTACTGCTCCATTCCTTCCCTGAACTTTCAAATTTCAAGGCTTTTAGCATTTCCTCAGCAGGAGGATTGATAATTAAAATTTCGCCGCTCTTATCCACCGTAATCACCCCGTCAACCATACTGCGAAGAACGCTGAATAGCTGGTCTTTCTCCCTGGACAAGGCATGAATCAATTCGTCCAGCTGCTTCGCCATACGATTAAAGGTGGAAGCTAATTCCCCAAGCTCATCCCCACTTTTTATGGAAATCACGGTATCAAAGTTCCCTCTCGATATGGAATCTGCAGCTTTTGTCATCTGTCTCAACGGATTCGTGATTCTTGTTGAAAGGAAAAAAGCAAAGATTGTCGTCAAGAAAATACTAATCGCTGCAGCATACAAAATATACTTTGTTGTTTCTTTGGTAGTTTCTGTCATATCCTGAAGATTTTGATAGAGAATAATTGCTCCATTTTTACCTTCCCCCGTTTGCAAAGGGACAGACACAGCCAGGATTTCCATTTCTCCTATTTCCTGCTGCGCTGGTGGCTGGGCCACAGGGAAGTGGCCTCTCACTACCCCGACCTTGCCTTCGAGGGCTTTTCTTAGTTCCGGATTCTCTGTAAGTAGCGTCGATGGAACCTGTGGAATGCCTTGATCTGTGGCATCAATGGACCCTTCTTTTAGACCAATAACTAACAGATTTGTATTATACGCTTCTACCATTTCTTTGGCAGTTCGAATATGCTCAGAATCCGGTGTCTCCTCAATGATCTTGGTTAGCTGCACCGCTAATTTCTTTAAATTATCTGAGCGTTGCTCTAAATAATAACCATCTAAAAACTGAACCAACAAAAGGCTTAGCAGGGTGAGAACCACCGCTACCAAGCCTATAATTGTAATCCAAAGCTTTCCTACTATACTATTCCAAACCATTATTTTGGCACCTCAAGCTTATAACCGATTCCCCAAACCGTAGCGATCATATTCGCAGCCTCCGCGGACACTTTGTTCAGCTTTTCTCGCAATCTTTTGATATGTGTATCCACTGTTCTTAAATCACCGAAAAATTCGTAGTGCCATACATCCTTCAACAAGTCCTCGCGGGAGAATACCTTTTCCGGATGTTGTGCCAAGTATAACAATAGCTCATATTCTTTTGGCGTTAAATTCACCTCAACCCCGTCTGCCAAAACCTTGTGTGCATCATGGTCAATCGTGAGATGAGGAAACACCAAGATATTATGCGGATTATTCTCTGTATTAAGGAAGGCCGTACTGGAAGAACGCCGTAACAATGCCTTGACTCGGAAAACAACTTCCCTTGGGCTAAAGGGCTTGACTACATAGTCATCTGTCCCCGCTTCAAACCCTTGGATGCGGTTTACTTCTTCCCCCTTTGCCGTTAGCATCATGATCGGAGTCGATTTTTTCTCTCGCAATCGTTGACATACTTCAATTCCATCCATTCCTGGAAGCATTAGATCAAGCAGAATTAATGCGTAATCGTTGGCAAGAGCTAGCTCAAGCGCCTTTTCCCCATCTTCTGCCTCATCAATTTCAAAATTCTCTCGTTCCAGATACATCTTTAATAATCTGCGAATTCTTTCTTCGTCGTCAACCACTAACACTTTTTGAATCCCCTCATTAGCCACCATATTATCACCCCACCTGAGCGTATGAATGTAACCCCACTATGACTAAGTTAACAAATACCAATGTCACCATAACCACTATAAAACCAATAACAGCGAGCCAAGCTGACTTCTCCCCAATCCACCCTTTGGAAAGCCGTAAATGTAAATAGGCTGTATAGAACAACCAGGTAATGAGCGCCCAAACTTCTTTCGGATCCCAGCCCCAGAAACGCCCCCACGCCTCTGCAGCCCAAATCATCGCAAAGATGAGTGCACCTAATGTAAATACCGGGTAACCAATAGCAATTGCACGATAGCTAATCTCATCGATCATTTCCGGATCGAGATCTGACAATGCAGGCTGCAGCAGCTGTCCCAGCCGTTTTCTGAAAAGCAAACGGAGCAGAAGGTATAAACCTAGTCCAGATAAGACGGACCACAGCACGGTGTTCAATTTTTTCGCAGCATTAAGCCCCTTCATCCAACCGGGCGCCTCAAACCACGGTTTCATGGCAGAATCCGTTAGTAAAACCGCATCCTGTGGACCGGCAATTGCTGGCATTTTATATTCAACCACAGATTTTGTATTGTCTACATTTAATTGAAATTCTGCTTTGTAATCCATCGCATTAAAGACGACAGAGGTAATAATGAAGCCAACTAACATTAATACAAGTGTCAACGTACCCTCCAGCCATCTTCTGCTACGTGAATCTTTGCTTTGGTCGATCGTACGTACCAGATACATCAACCCGGCAGCAAAACCAACCGCAAAAATACCTTCCCCGGCAGCCGCAGTGGTTACATGGATCTTAAGCCAATAACTCTGCAGTGCTGGAATTAACGGTGTTACCGTGCGCGGGAATACAGATGCATAAGCAATCATAATGAACACGACTGGGATGGCAAATGCCCCAAGAATCGGCACGCGATAGACCAAGTAAATAATCACAAAGGCAACCGCGATACAAAATGCCAGGAAGGCAATGAATTCAAACATATTCGATGTAGGTATATGCCCTTGTCCAATCCAGCGGGTAATGATATAACTCGCATGAGCCAACACCGCTGCTATTGTGATCCAAAAGCCAATCGAACCAAATTTTTGTTTATGTGCCTGTTCACCCTGTTTGCCCCATCTCTTACCGGTTACAGATATGGCAAACACAAAACTGGCAATAATATATAAAATAAACGCGGCCAACAGCAGGTTACTACTAAGCTCAATCAACTTTCTTCCCATCCTTTCCATGTTCCACGAGTGAAACAGGTATTGACGCCTTTTTGAAAACATCTAATACTTCGTACTTGAGTCCAAACCAATTCTTGTTTGTATGTCCTGCTACATAGACTATAGGTCCTTGCGTTTGAATCCAAATCCGGCGATGCTGCCAGTAAAAGCCCATGACAAGTCCAAGCATGGAAATAAAACAACCGAAATAAATGACCGGCAGGCTTTTATCTTTACGAACCATAAGTCCAGTAATATTGGTTAGATCTGGCATGGAAAACTCATAACCGTAAATATTTTCTGTTCCCGGTGCCGGTAGGTAAGAGCCTAAAAACAGCCATGCCTTTTCTCCTTGCGGTGTTTGCGGACTAAACACATTCAGGACGAAGGCTGGATTATCTGGATTAGGAGATTTCGTTGTTGGCTTTTTATCCTTCGTAAATTCAAAATCTGGATAGTACTCAAGCATTTTTATTGTCGTTGTATCATTGATCTTGTACTCTGTTTGCGGATTATAAAGATCAATCTTAAACTTGCCAAGCTTATCTCCTGTTTTCTCATTGACCAAAGTCATATTTAAAGCAGCGATGGCCTGTGGACGCTGTCCAGATTGAAACAATTGTAGATCTTTATACTTCAACGGATGGTTAACAATGATTTCATGTCTTGCAACCTCTTGAAGCTTTGGTTCCGAACCTGGTAGACCTTCATTTACATTTTCATATAGCACAGCTTTTGTTTGATATTGTTTTATGACCCCTTGGAGATTATCGAGTCCTACATCTTCTGGAAGGTCTCCCTTCTCATAGAAATCGATAGTAAATCCTTCACTCTTTACATAATAAGGGGTTTCAGGAACCTTCTTTGTTTCCCCGTCTTTTACCCAAACATATTGGTCGAGATAATAGCCTGGTACCAAGCGCATTAATGCACCAATAAGGAAAATGATCAATCCGATATGATTGATGTAGGGACCCCAGCGGCTAAACCTGCCTTTTTCTGCGAGCAGAGAGTCTCCCTCACGTCGCACTTCGTAATGGCGCTTTTTTAAAAAGCCCTGCAGTTGATCCAGTTTAACTCCCCACTCTGCTGGTACAGATATCTCAGCTTTCAATCTTTGACGGGTCAAAAAATTGACACTGTGTTTCACTTTTTGTTTTTTCAAAGCTTTATAGAGAGGAATCATCCGATCCAAACTGCAAACAACAAGCGAAATCCCAATCATTAATAATAAAAGTACATACCACCAGGAAGAAAATAAATTATGGAATCCTAGTAGATAATAGATCTTCCCGATAAATCCATAGGTTTCCTCATAAAATATACTCGCTGGCTTGGGAACAGGGATGTACATTTCCTGTGGAAAGACCGTACCTACAATCGACGCCACCAAAACAATGACGATCATGTAAACGGCAATTTTTACCGAGGAGAAAAAGTTCCATACTTTATCTATAATTGTTTTGTTATATGTCTGGGAACGCCTGGCCGCACCCTCATAACGCATATCAAGCGGGCTGTCCTTTTGTTTGATTTCCTCCAACAAAGGGTTCCCGCACGCTTCACAAAGTACGGTACCAACTGGACTCACGTGTCCACATTCACATTTTACGTTATTCATTTCTTTACCTCACTACTCACTGCTGTGGAAGAATTTGCGCGATGTTTTCCTTAATTGTTTTTTCTGCCATGGGTCCACCAATCACGATTTTTTTTACCACCCCATCAGGGTCAATAAAATAGGTAGTTGGAATCGGGCCAATTTCATAGAGCTGAGTGATTTCTCTTTTCCGGTCCATTAAGATCGGAAAGGTGATATGGTAGGTATCGCGAAAGCTTTCCACGGTGACATCAGATTCACCAATATTTACGCCGATGACTTCTACCCCTTTATCCTTAAATTCCTGACTCATTTTTTCTAATGCTGGCATTTCCTCCCTACATGGGGCACACCACGTTCCCCAGAAGTTTAGAACAATCCCTTTACCCTGCTGTTTACTTAACTGAAACTCTTGATTATCCTCAAGCGTTTTTAAAATAAAATCGGGTGCTAATTCATTGGCCTGAACAGCAGCTGTATCCTTTATAAATGCATTATATAAAGCAACGCTAATTCCGACAAAGATCACTCCAAGAATGATCAAGCGCATCCATGTCCTTGAGCGGTTCAATTATGCCCCCCCTTTCAAAAAAACTTTCTATAACACGTACCTTAAACTAATTTCATTATAACTGCAATATTTCACTAGTTATAATACCATTTTTGAACGTTATATGACATTCTGGTAAATAAGGCCAGAAAAAGCATGGAACGTTCTTATTCCATGCCCGAAGCAAACATTGACTTCAGTTGTTGTACCTCTTTGGCTGTCAATGGTCGATATTCTCCCACCTTTAGCTCCCCCAATGTGAGAAATCCCAGTCTAGTTCTTTTCAAGTTCACCACTGGATGACCAACTGCTTGACACATCCGCCGGACCTGGCGATTTCTCCCTTCATGGATCGTAAGTTCGATCACAGCTTGTCCCTTCTTCTCGTCTTTTTTGAGAAGTTTGGCCTCGGCTGGAGCTGTAGGACCATCTTCAAGTATAACCCCTTTACGCAACCTTTCAAGTGCCTTTTCACTAGGGTAACCCTTCACCGTTGCTATGTATACCTTGTCAATTTCGAATCGCGGGTGGGCAATCTGGTTGGCAAGCTCACCGTCATTCATTAACAACAATAGACCGGATGTATCATAATCCAGTCTGCCTACGGGATATACGCGTTGCTTTACCCCTTTGAAAAAATCCGTGACTATTTTTCTTCCTTGTGGATCACTCAAACTGGTGATGACCCCCGTTGGTTTATGAAATAAAAAATAGACAAACTTCTCGCGTGTAATAGGTTTTCCGTCTACTTCGATATGATCAATGTCGGAAACCTTGTGTCCTAATTGGGTGATCGTATGTTGATTGACTTTTACTCTCCCTTGTAAAATCAACTCCTCACACTTCCGCCGAGAAGCAATACCCGCTGCCGCCAATACTTTTTGCAGTCGCTCCTCCATTCCTATCACCCTTCCTGTATCTTTAATCTTATTTTACCTCATCACAAGGAAAATACCTAGAATGGTCATCAGAATCCCAAACCATTGGGTTGCATTAATTTGTTCGTTGAAGGCAAATACAGCAAAGAGGATGGCTATAATTGGGGATGTCGCAGTAACTAAAATCACTTTATTCATGTCCCCCTTGGAAAGGGCGTATAAATAAGCAACAAAGGAGGTAGGTACAAGGATTCCGTTTAGAATACTAAAACTAATCGTTTGGGGGGAATAGGAAAAAGACATTCCTGACTTTCTAGCTAGCCAAAAATAAATCATCACGACAATCGCCATGGTCATGGTAGAAATAAAATTCACTTCAATTGGATGCCCCGTTTTTAGAGCTTGTTTATCAATGATCACATTCATTCCCCAGACAACAGTTGCAAAAAAAAGACTTAAATAGAACATTAACCATTCCCCCAACCTATCTCCTAGGTAAAGATAACTGTTACGATGAATAATGAGGCGATAAATCCAACCAAATCTGCGAGCAGGCCAACCTTTAAAGCATATAAACTATTGCGGATGCCAACCGCCCCGAAATAAACAGTCAGAACATAAAGGGTTGTATCTGTCGATCCCTGCATTGTTGAAGCCAATCTTCCAAGGAAGGAATCCGGTCCAAAATTGGCTATAATGTCGGTGGTCACGGCCAGTGAACCAGCCCCGGTGATCGGCCGCAGCAAGGCAAGCGGAATAATATCACCTGGAATATGTAAAAATGTTAGGACGGGTTGAAGTAGCGATGTTAGCCATTCGAGTGCCCCAGACTGACGGAAGATTGAAACAGCAACGAGCATTCCAACCAAATGAGGGATGATTTTTATCGCCGTATCAAAACCTCCCTTAGCTCCTTCCGCAAACACTTCGAACACTGGCACCTTTTTATACATGCCATAAACTAAAATAATAGAAAGCAACAATGGAATAGCCCATAACGATGCCGAAGAAATAATCGCATACAAATGTCCTCATCCTTTCCTGTAGCCACTAGTACGATAACGGTAGTATTTATCAAAAAGAATCGCCGCAGCAGTGGAAGCCATCGTGGCAAACAAGGTGGTCCCGACGATTTCCACAGCGTTTGCCGACTGATAATTCATCCGAATGGCGATGATCGTCGTTGGAATAAGCGTGATGCTTGACGTGTTCAGTGCAAGCAAAGTACACATGGCGGGCGTTGCGGTTTTCGGGTCGGGATTGAGCTTTTGCAGTTCTTCCATCGCCTTGATCCCCATCGGGGTGGCCGCATTTCCCAAACCCAGCATATTGGCACTCATGTTTGAAAGGATATAGCCCATTGCCGGATGATCCCTAGGTACCTGGGGAAACAGAAAAGCTGCAATAGGACTCAGTAGTTTCTGTAGCTTTAGCAAAAGCCCCGATTCCTCTGCAATCTTCATCATCCCCAACCAGAAGGCCAGAATACTGATCAAACCGAAACAGACAGTTACCCCCGTCTTTGCCCCTTCAAAAGCCGCCTCGCTAATGGTTTCAATTCTTCCGTTAACACCAGCAACAATTATGCCAATGATGATTAGTCCAAACCATATCCAGTTAACCATTTATAGGCCTCCTAGAATCATCGATTTAAAAATTTGGAAGAAGCGCACGATTGGTCCGCCTTCCCCCCATTTCATCGTTTCTTCCGCTTGGTAAACCAGTCCAATCCTAGCAATTTCCTTGTCCTTTAGGGAGATATGCAGGTAACCTCCTACTCCACCTGGCAGCATCGATTTCATCGATCGGTCTAGCTCAACCCGTTTCGTAATCTGCTCGGCTTCTCCTTCAGCTAACGGGTAGTGAAAGGAGCGAATGGGCTGCAAATCATCAAACTTTTCCGTTTCGGAAACAATTTGTGTTCTTGTAAATTGCTTCAGGCCGTAATCGAGAAGTTTCGCATGGTCATCCCAATCATTCGGAGCATTTAAAGTCACAACGGCAACTTGTCTTTCTTCACGGGTCGCGGAAGATACTAAACAACGTTTGGCGAGTTTGGTATAGCCCGTCTTTACTCCATCAGCCCCCTCATAATAGGAAAGCATTTTGTTTTTATTAATCAAGCTGCGGTCCCATTTTTCCCCAGGTTGAGGAATCCTTTTCACCTTCGTTGCAACAATCCTCCGAAAATCAGGATTATGAAGCGCATAGGACGTTAGTTTCGCCATATCATTAGCTGTTGAAAAATGGTTGTTGCTGTCGTCCAGGCCATGAGGATTCGTAAAATGGGTGCCGGACAACCCCAGATATTCTGCTTTTTCATTCATTAACCGCGCAAAACCTTCAACAGATCCCCCGATATGATCGGCGATCGTTACGGCCGCATCATTCCCTGACCTCAGCATAAGCCCGTAAAGCAAGTCCTCCAAGGAGAGCTCTTCATCCTTTCGTAGGTAAATGGAGGAACCCTCTGTTCCAACTGCATAACCCGGTACACGGACCATCTCTTGCAGGTTTCCTTCTTCAATGGCAACAATGGCAGTCATAATTTTCGTCAGACTGGCCACGCGCATTTTTTTATTTCCACTTTTTTCATATAAAATCCGCCCAGATTCCACATCGATCACAGCTGCTGCCTGGGCAGAGATCGAAGGAGCTGCTGCAGCTTCTGCACTCGTTATAGGAACCCAAGGGAATAGGACTGTCAAAACCATCATCCAAGCCATCCATCTCTTTCGTCGAACCATCTTTTCCTCCTTTGCTAAGAAGCCTGATGAGGGCCTCTAGCGACTCCAATTCGGTTTGTACATGTATATGCTTATCCCACCTTCTTATGAAAATTTTTGGGAATGGGCTGAGAGGGAAGGCTTTTTTCACTATTTTGGTTTTTGGGGGAATGGGGAAAGATTAACACGGGGGGGAAATTTGAAACTTATTTGCTGGGAACACTTCGCTTATTTTAACGGAAACCTCACGGTTCGGATTGTGTTCGGCAGACTGATTATGGGGATTTTACCAGAATAAGGTCTTCTCGGTCCAGTCGTCAAATCAAGCGGACTGTAGAGCCTCTATTTCTCATCAAGTCCCCATATTCAAGGGGGATCCGGACCCAAATGACGTTATTCCGCTGTTAATAATCAAAAATCCAAGGATTTTAAGCAAATAAGGTCTTCTGAGTCCTCCATCCCACACGAAAAGGGCAAGTTTACTCAAATAAGGTCTCCTTGGTCCAGTCGCCAAATCGCTGTAAAGTCGCTAATTTGTATCAAATGCTCAAATAAAAAAGAAGAAAAGTTAGGCGTTTTTCTCCTTTAACGGGGAAATTTCCCGTTATATAATGAGATTCACCTAACTTTTCCAATTTAGCGGGAATTTTTCCCGTTACCTTACGCTAATTCATATAGCTCTTCAATTTTCGCCTGGATTTCCTTATCGGTCATCCCTTGCTGCAATAAATGGAGGAACAATGCCTCGACCCACACTTTCGAGCGTTCGGAAATCTTCTTGTATTTCTTTGCTTCCGGGAACTTCCGGTTAATTCGGGAATCACTGTTTGTTTTTAGGTTATCCATAACAAACAAAGCCTGGATCCCTTTCTCTTGATCGTATTGCTTGTAATTCTTTTCTAATTCCTCAAGAGTGGTTTTATAATAATCATTAAATTCCTTGAAATCAATTTCTGTATCCATTTTAAGATACTCTAGCATTTTATTGTACAGGGATTGAATCATATGTTTGGACACTCCTCTTATTTGATACGGAAACATTATAGCATTTTGAAGTTAAACTGCAAAAGAAGTTTATGCTTTTTGTTCATTCCATTTTTGAAACAATAAATCAACTTCCTCCTCCACACCATCGCCATTTTCAATAGACGGAGCAGGTGGGAGATCACCGATATTTTTCAATCCAAAATACTCGATAAACTCAGTGGTTGTCTTATAAAGGATCGGGCGCCCAGTCGTTTCTGATCGACCTGCATCTTGGATCAACCTCTTACTCATCAACGTGTTTATCGCTTTTTCACATTTTACCCCGCGGATATCTTCGATTTCCGCTCTTGTAATCGGCTGTTTATAAGCGATGATAGCCAGTGTTTCCAGCGCAGCCTGCGATAAAGTAGAATGACTGGGAGAAGACGCAAGCTTTTCGAAATACTTTGAGTGATCAGGGAGTGTTGCAAATTGAAAGGTGTTGGCAACCTCGATAATCTGCAAGCCGCGCCTGCTATGGCGAAAATCCATTTGCATTTGATGCACCAATTCACTCACTTTCTCAATCGGCAGTTCCACGATTTCAGCAATCGTCTTCAGGTCTAGCCCCTCGTCGCCGCTTACAAACAACAGACCTTCGATGATACTTTTTATTTCTACGACATCAAAATCCTGCATCCTGCTCATCCCCCTTATTAGCGGTAATGATAATGTCCTCGAATAAAGTCGATTGCAGGCATCGAATTTGGAGCTTGCGCATCATTTCCAAGATCGCCATAAAGGATGTGACAACCTCCGCTTTGCTTGGGGTGCTGGAAAAAAGCTGGGAGAAGCGGATATTCCCGGTAATTGAAAGAAGTTCCTTAATTTCTCTGATCCGTTCCTTTACGGAGATTTCATCACGGTGGACCTTGGTGATCTTGGTCTCTTGTTTTTCGGCCTTATTCAATGCCTTATTAAACGCTTCAACAAGATCATATAATGTCACGTTGGCAACAGGATTTTCTTCTACCTGCACCATGAAGGATGACAAATTTTCTGCAGGTCTTGTGAAAATCTTGCTTCTCTTCGTTTCACGATCCCGTAAATCATCAGCCAGCTTTTTAAACCTTTTATATTCCAATAACCGCTCCACCAATTCTTGTCTGGGGTCGATATACTCCTCTTCGATCTCAAGCATGGGCTGAAAAACAACCTCTTCTTTCCTGGGAAGCAGCATTTTACTTTTTATCTCCAAAAGGGTGGCAGCCATCACCAGAAATTCACTGGCAATTTCAATCTGGAATTCCTGCATAACGTATAAATGCTGCATATATTGTTCAGTAATGATGGTGACGGGAATATCATAAATATCAACTTCCGCTTTATCAATTAAATGTAATAACAGATCCAATGGGCCTTCAAACGAATCCAGCCTCACTTCATATGCCATCGATCATCCCCGCCCTGAACTTTAAACTGTAAAATATTATACAACAATATGTCCAAGGTTTACATAAGTAAAAAGAAAAAAGCATCCCAGTTGAGATGCTTATTCCACATCGAAATTAAAATACTGCAAAGGATAAGGTTCATTTTTGAGCGTGTAATGCCACCATTCCTCCAAATATGGCTTGAACCCATGTTTTTCCATCACATCTTTTAATAACTTGCGATTGGCGGCCTGTGCATTTGTAATTAAATCGGTACTGTGATGGGAAATCTCTGAAAAGAAATCAAAATTTCCTCCCATGTCCACTTTTTCTCCCGTTTTTAGGTCGATTAAAGTCAGATCAACAGTACTTCCTCGAGAATGCCCCGATTTCTCAGCGATGTAACCGAGTTGGAACAAAACACTTTTATCAAGGTTAGGGTAATATTGCTCCTTCATTTTCGTGTCCTTGGCGTCTTTAGACCAGACCATAAAGTGATTAACCGCTTTTTGCGGGCGATAGGCGTCGAAAATCAAAAGGGTAAAACCTTTTTCCCTTAATTCGGCCTGGACTTCCTTCAATGCTTCAGCTGCTTCCTCTGTCATGATCGCAAGTGGAGCATTGTATCCGTTAATTCGCTTGCCAACAAAATTGTTATTTCCGTAGTAGCGTATATCGAATTGGACCGTGGGAATCAAATCATCAAGATAAACAAAGCCTTTTGGCAGATTTCTCTTCTTTTCAGTAGTTCTCTGTTCCCCCTCAACTTTTTCAACATCCTCTTGCTCTACCATTGTTAAATCAGCATTGGCAAAAACTTCATTTTGCGGTAGTTCCATATTTAAACTGGTAAGGGGATCGATTTCCACAGTGGCTTTAGACGCAATGAAATCTAGAACATGCCCTCCACTCGATTGATCCTCCGTGATGAAATGAAGATGATAGCCTGGAACATTGATTCCAGCAATGTAATTTGGAGACCAGAATCCAACAAGCGTTCCCTCTTTCTGGCGGAACTCAAAGATTGGCTGATTCGCAGTTACTTTAGTCAATGGCGGATATGGCTTGTCCTGCTTGGGTACACTCCTCGCTTTAACATATTTAAAAGTCCCCTTCACTTTAATTGCATAGAAATTGTTTTTGTTTACAAACTTCTTATCAAGGAAAGTAGTTAACTCTTCCATAGTGATTTGTTTATCGATTTGATCAAATAATTCTGGTTCAAAATGAGTAACAACCGCAAACGGTGTTTTTGTTGTTTCTTCCAACTGATGGAGCTTGCCCTTACTGTCAATTTGATAAAATTTATCAATTAAGATGACCATTTCTCCATCTAACTTGTTGATCGTACCAAGCCCAAACCCACCGTGCTCACGTAATTCTTTTAACTCCATTTCCCCGTCGTAAAGTCCTAGCATAAGAGCGTTAATTGTGGAGTATTGGAATAGCGAATTTTTTACGCTGTGCTTCGCGTCTTCCAGGTTATCTCCCGTAATAGAGTTTGCACTAGATAGCGAGGAGCATACCATCAGAAAAATAAAACAGAAGCCCGCAACGAATTTCTTTAACATTCTGCGCTCCTTTCAACTTAAGTAAGAGTTGGGAATGGTTCTCCTTGTCCAATTGTAAAATTTTCCTCCTACTTAGTTTGTTATTTTTATATTATAAATATTATGACTATAACTTTTGGACTAAGTCAATAGTTTGATACTATTCAATAGTAATAAGGTCGCTTTTTCTATTAATAAAAAAGTCCCTCATAATCTATGAAGGACTTTCGCCAAAAAAATTCTGTTTATTCTTCGACTACTCTTACTTCTTTCATCTTGTCGCCTTGTCTAATTTGATCCACATTTTCCATTCCTTCAACCACTTTACCAAACACAGTATGAACTCCGTTTAAATGTGGTTGTGGTTCGTATACGATAAAGAATTGGGATCCACCAGTATCCTTGCCGGCGTGTGCCATAGATAGGGAACCACGCTCATGTTTATGCGGATTTCCTGCTGTTTCACATTTGATCGTGTAACCAGGGCCGCCTGTCCCAGTTCCATGAGGGCAACCTCCTTGTGCTACAAAACCTGGAATTACACGGTGGAAATTCAGTCCATTGTAGAAACCTTCATTAATTAGTTTTTCAAAGTTCGCAACTGTCCCAGGAGCTTCGTTGGGAAATAGTTCAATCTTAACTTGTCCACCCTTTTCTAAATCAATAACAGCATATTTGCTCATATGTAGTACTCCCTTCAAGCGTTTATGTAAATTGTTCCATTTGATTATACGCTAAAAGAATGCAAAAAGAAAACTACACAAAAAAAGAGAGGGAATTCCCTCTCTTTTCTTACTTCGACACCATCATACTTGTCGGAATGCGATCCAGTTTCACTAGATCCTCCATGGATTCGCGTGCGATGACAACCTCTGCTTGCCCATCTTTAACAAACAAAACAGCTGGTCGAGCGATTCTGTTATAGTTATTGGCCATAGCGTAACCGTAAGCTCCAGTACAGGAAACTGCCAATAGATCCCCCGGTGAAACAGCCGGCAACTTGATATCCCAGATTAGCATGTCTCCCGATTCGCAACACTTACCCGCGATGGAAACCATTTCTTCAGCCTCATCCTGAGCTCGATTTGCCAGCATTGCTTCATAGCGGGATTGATAGAGTGCCGGACGAATATTATCAGTCATCCCGCCATCGACAGCTACATATTTGCGAATACCAGGAATGGTCTTCACGGAACCAATCTTATACAATGTTGTTCCCGCATCTCCCACGATACTACGGCCTGGTTCAATCCAGATTTCGGGAAGTGCATAGCCTGCTGACTCAAACTGCTTTTTCACTTCATCTGTAACTGGAATAATATATTGTTCAGCCGATAACGGCGTATCTTCTTCTGTATAGCGGATTCCAAAACCACCGCCTAAATTGAGGACTTTGATTTCATAACCGGTCTCATCGCGAAGATGGAACAGAAAGTCAGACAATTTCCGAACAGCCTCGACAAAACCAATCGTCTCAAAAATTTGCGATCCGATATGAGAATGAATGCCTAATACATTGTAATAATCCATTTTTAACGCTTGCTTGATGGCTTCAAGAGCTTGCCCTGTTTGAATGCTGAAGCCAAATTTCGAATCTTCCTGACCCGTTGAAATATATTCATGTGTATGAGCCGAAACACCAGGAGTCAAACGCAATAAGATATTTACTTTTTTCCCGCGCTCTTGCCCTAAGGCGTGAAGAACCTCAAGTTCATGGAAATTGTCAACAACAAAACATCCTATTTCGGCATCCAAGGCCATTTCCATTTCTTCTATCGTTTTATTGTTCCCGTGAAAATGGATTCGCTCTGCTGGAAAATCTGCTTTTAATGCGGTATACAGTTCTCCGCCGGAAACAACATCAAGGGACAGCCCCTCTTCCGCAGCTAATCGGCACATGGCAAGTGACATAAAGGCTTTGCTTGCATAGGCAACCTGATAGGAAAACCCGGACTTCTGGAACGCTTTCTTATAGGCTCTACACTTTTCCCTAATTAAATTTTCATCATAAACAAATAATGGAGTGCCAAATTTATCGACTAATTCTACGGTATCACAACCACCTATCTCAAGATGGCCTTTTTCATTAATTCTACTGTTTCCGTGTAAATACATGAGCGCCCTCCTCACCCGAGAAAAAACCAATTTAAGTCTCTGTTTACTATCGATCCATAAAAGATTTAAAGGTCAATTATATCTATAAAATATACCATGTGTTCAAATCGGTGACAACTGCTTTGCCTAACTTTCACCCACATCATATCCGCTTCTTTTCAATATATATTCAACAGCCTTTGTGGTAATTGGCGCACCATGGATAGGATGGTCTTTGCCTTGCATTTTCCCTACATCTCCAACCCCAACAATAAGAGGAGCCTCAATACGATTTAAGATATCAACTGTATCCCCGGAAATGTGGGCTTCCATATTTTTGTGCTCAACCCCGTCTTTATCCACTGCAAATTCGGTGATTTCACCATTCCCATTGATACAAACATCTACCTTTACACCATCCACAAGCGGGGTGTTGGAAGCAACCGCAACAATTCCTAGGACATTAATGTCATTATGGTTGGCAACATACTCCAAAGCTCGTTCCGCATCGCCTTCTTCGCAGTTCCCATTATCGTCAAACATAACCAACACGGGATCATATTTCGCCCGTTTGATTTGTTCCACTATTTCCTCACCGGATAAAGGAGTGGGATTTCCCCCAGAACGTGAAATACAGCGTCCATTCACCTTCTTCGCAACAATTTCAACAGCCTGTTGAGCTACATGGTCTCCATCTGTGATGATAACAATGTCCCGTTTTTCTTCCATTAATTTAAATCACCCCTTTGGCTTAAACACTAAAGATCCAAGGAATCCAAATACAATGGCAGCAGAGATCCCTGCACTCGGCACCTCGAAAATTCCTGTGATAATCCCGATTAATCCATGTGTTTCCGCCTCAGCCCAAGCTCCGTGATAAAGGGCATGGCCAAAGCTAGTAATCGGCACGGTCGCCCCCGCCCCCGCAAAATCGATCAATGGATCGTATAATCCAAACCCATCAAGCACAACACCTGCTACAACTAATGTGCTCATAACATGTGCAGGAGTCATTTTGGTAAGATCCATCAATAATTGGCCGACTACGCAAATTAGTCCTCCAACCACAAAAGCAATGAGTAGTTGTTCCATTTTACCGCCTCCCTTCCAATACAACACCATGTGCTATACAAGGGATAGACTCGCCCTGCTGAAAGCTGACTGGACTAAATAACGCACCTGTTGCAACGATCATAACCCTGGAATATTTTCCACTGTTTAATCCATTTACAATATGACTATAAGTTACAACAGCACTGCATCCACATCCGCTGCCCCCGGAAAAGACATTCTGGTTGGCACTGTAAATCATAATGCCACAGTCGTTGTAAACAGGAGTCATATTATACCCCTGATCTGTAAAAATATCCTTTAATATGGCGTAACCAACCCTGCCCAAATCACCAGTCACAATTAAATCATAGTCTTCGGGTCCTCTTTCGAGATCCTGAAAATGCGTTTTGATCGTATCCACTGCTGCAGGGGCCATCGCTGTTCCCATATCAAAAGGATCCTTGATTCCCAAATCGATGACCTTCCCAATGGTTGCATGCGTAATTTTCGGGCCATAAGTTCCTTCTCCAACCACCGCAGCCCCCGCTCCAGTAACTGTCCATTGGGCATAAGGCGGCTTTTGCCCTCCATATTCAGTTGGATAACGGAATTGCCGTTCGGCCGTCGAATTATGACTGCTGCACCCAGTTAAAACATATTGCGCAAAGCCGCTATCCACCAGTGTCGCCGCTAAAGCCAATCCTTCCATGGAAGTAGAGCATGCACCAAATAGCCCCAAAAAGGGGATCCCCATCTCATGCGCTGTATAGTTAGACGTTATAATTTGATTCAGCAGGTCCCCCGCAAGCATTACGTCCATTTGGTCTTTTGTCAGCGAGCTTTTTAATATAGCCGAATCTACCGCATCCCTCATCATTTTTCGTTCTGCTTTTTCCCATGAATTTTGACCAGCATAGGTATCCTGATGAATATGATCAAATTCTTTTGCCAAAGGCCCCTGGCCTTCCAAAGGTCCAACCGATACAGCAGAACCCAAAATTCGAATTTCCTTAGAAAATTGCCAGGTTTGACGTCCCAACTTCTTTCCGTTTTGCATTCTATTCCCTCCACCCTTTTTCTTTGACCATCGTCTTAGAAAGACCAGAGAAGGATTAAGGATTATCCAACTAGCAATTTCTTGATCAGAACAACAACGAAGGAGGCCACGACCCCATACACAATAACAGCCCCTGCAAGCTTAAACATATTTCCTGCCACTCCAAGAACGTAACCTTCACTTCGATGTTCAATGGCCGCTGCCGCTACTGAGTTAGCAAATCCTGTGACTGGAACAGCTGATCCCGCACCCGCAAACTGGCCCAAAACATCGTATACACCAAACCCTGTGAGAAGCACAGCGATGAAGATTAATGTGGCCACAGTTGGATTACCTGCTGTTTTTTCCGTGAAATTGAAATACGTCATGTAAAAATTCGCGATCAACTGCCCCAGCATGCAAATAAACCCTCCTACAACAAAGGCCTTCAGAGAATTCCACAAGACATTTTTTTTCGGTTTATAGGCTGCCGTTTCCTGGGAATAAGTTTCTTTATTCAGTTGAAACCTCGTCTGTTTGGTTTTTTCCGTCATCCATAAAAACCTCACTTTTTGACTTTTGATGTAATGGTTATCCTTCCTCCGATTTTTTGGGATATAAGAGTTAATATTTGGTGGCCCTCCAAAAAGCAAAAACCAAATCGCTAAAACTCGATTTGGTCTTTGATCATCTTCAATATTTTCTTTTCCAATCGTGATACCTGAACTTGGGAAATTCCAAGCCGTTCTGCCACTTCAGACTGGGTTTGATCGCGGAAATATCGCAAGTAAACAATAAGCCTTTCTCGTTCCGATAGCTTATTTATCGCCTCTTTTAGAGCGATTTTTTCAAACCATTTTCCTTCGTCACTATCGGAGATCTGGTCCATTAAAGTAATCGGATCCCCATCATTTTCAAAAACGGTTTCGTGGATGGATGATGGGGCACGGCTTGCCTCTTGGGCAAAGACAACTTCCTCAGGTGTAACCCCCAATTCACTGGCAATTTCACCGACGGTAGGTATACGTCCAATCCTTTTTGACAGGTCATCCTTTGTTCGGCGCACCTTATTCGCCATTTCCTTTAAGGAACGGCTGACCTTCAAAGTTCCATCGTCACGTAAAAACCGTTGGATTTCACCAATGATCATGGGAACAGCGTACGTAGAAAATTTCACATCATAGGAAAGATCGAATTTATCTACGGCTTTTAACAAACCAATGCAACCAATTTGAAAAAGATCATCCGCCTCATAACCGCGGTTGAGGAAACGCTGAACGACCGACCAGACTAAACGTATGTTACAATTTACAAGTTTTTCTCTGGCCTCTTGATTCCCATTTTGGCTGTCCTGTATTAAAATTTTTACTTCCTCATCTGTCAGATAGGGATGATTCGCGTTTCGAACATCTGTCTCCATAGGCATTATCTCCTAGTTGCAGATTGCTTTGTTTTTCACTAAATTTTTATGCAGAATCACTTTCGTTCCTTTGTTAACACCTGTTAAAATTTCGATTGAGTCCATGAAGTTCTCCATAATGGTAAAGCCCATTCCCGAACGTTCTAATTCAGGTTTAGTAGTAAAAAGAGGCTGCCTTGCTTCCTCAATATCCTCAATCCCTTTCCCATGGTCTTCAATCCTAATTTCAATCGATTCATCATTATAACCTGCTGTCACTATAACCATTTGTTCGGGATCTTCATCATAGCCATGAATAATCGCATTCGTAACAGCCTCGGAAACGGCTGTTTTGATTTCTTCTAGTTCGTCTAAAGTTAGATCCAATTTAGAAACGAAAGATGCAACAGCTACCCGTGCAAAACTTTCGTTTTCACTTCTTGCCGAAAACTGAAGCTGCATAAAATTTTTGTTGTTAATCATTAGGCCACCCCCAACAGCTGAAGTGCTTCGTCTTCATTTTCTCTGACTTTCAAAATCTTAAAGAGGCCTGATAATTCAAACAAACGATGAATAAATGGGTTGATTGAACATACGACCATTTCTCCGCCGCGTCCAGTAATCTGCTTGTACCGCCCTAGGATCACCCCAAGACCGGAACTATCCATGAAGTGAAGATGTTCCAGACTCAGGACAATGTTGCGAACATTGCCTTTTAGAATTTTTTCCTCCATCTGTTGTCTTAACTCGTCAGCAGAATGGTGATCAAGCTCACCACGCAGGCGGACGATTAAAACATCGGCAACAACCTGTTGATCAATGTGCAGACTCAATTCCCTCACTCCTTGTAGTTCGATCTAGGGATACTTTCTACAAGGGAAAAGCCAAATCCTGCCAGTCGACAAAACTAGAAAAAAAACGAGATACCTTGTCAAAATGCGGCATCTCGTTGCGATCATTATTCGTAGCCCAGAATCATACGCTTCGTTGACCTTTTCATCAATTCCCACCAGTTTGCTTTGCCTACCGTCTTTTCAGCAACCAAATCTAGTCTGGCAACTTCTTTTCCATTCTTTTTGACAAACATATGACCAAGGATATCTCCTTGTTTAATCGGAGCATCCACAACGGGATTGATCACGATTTCCTTTTCATAATCATCGATGGACTCTCCTTTTTTGGTGAGAATTCCAAAGTGATGCTGTGCTGTCAGATTCACTTCGGGTAGTGAACCTTTGTTAATCTCGATTTTCGTAATGACATCACCTTTTTTTACAAGGGGATGTGAATGATACGTGGCAAACGCATAATCAAACATTTGCGTAATCTCACTATTTCTTGTTTTTGAATTAGGCTCACCCATTACAACCGCCACAACCCGCATATTGTCCTTCTTTGCAGTTGCAGATAGACAATACTTAGCTTCTGCTGTATAACCCGTTTTCAATCCATCTGCACCAGGATAAAAGCGCACAAGCTTATTCGTATTCACTAACCAGAAAGGGCGGTTGGAATCCTTGCGCAAGTAGTCCTGATAAATACTCGTAAATTTTGTGATTTCCTCATGCTTGAGTAACTCTCTGGACATAACAGCAATGTCATGTGCCGAAGAAAAATGATTCTCCGCAGGCAATCCATTGGTGTTGACAAAATTAGTATTTTTGAGCCCTAATTCTTTTGCCCGTTCATTCATCTTTTTAATAAATGCCTCTTCAGTCCCTGCCAGATGCTCTGCCATCGCTACGGAAGCGTCGTTACCTGAGGCAATAGCGATCCCTTTTAGCATGTCCTCGACGGTCATCATTTCTCCCGGTTCTAGGAATATCTGGGATCCACCCATCGATGCTGCGTATTCACTTGTACGTACTTTGTCGGAAAGCTTAATTTCTCCCCGTTCCAGTGCTTCCATGATCAACAGCATCGTCATCACCTTCGTGATACTTGCCGGAGGCAGCTTTTCATGGGCATTTTTTTCATAAATCACGGTTCCAGTATCTACATCTAAGAGGATCGCAGATTTAGCGTTTGCTGCTAAATTAACTTGGGCATTTTCCTCTGCCAAACTGACAGCAGGACTTAAACAAAGCATCAAAGCAAGCAAAAATGCAACTTTCTTTTGCATAATTTCCCTCCGACTAATAGAAATAATAGGGCACCTACATAAATCTCAATTTCTATTGTCGTCAAAAGAATGGATAAATATAACAAAAAAGAAAAACTTATTTTACCAACTTATATCTTCTGGATGATCCCTGTAACGAGGGCTAAAAACTTCTCTCTTACCTTTTCCGCTGTCTCCATAACTTCCTGATGTGTTAAAGGTTGCGGCAAAATTCCCGCAGCCATATTGCTAATACAAGAGATTCCGAGAACCTGAAGACCATTATGGCGAGCAACGATCACTTCCGGAACAGTGGACATGCCCACGGCATCAGCACCAAGCGTCCGCAGCATACGAATTTCTGCGGGAGTTTCATAGCTTGGTCCACTTAAACCGGCATACACTCCGTGACGCACTTCTACCCCCTGCTCATTGGCAACTTTTTCTGCAATCACCATTAGATCTCTCGTATAGGCATTGGACATATCAGGAAACCTCTCTCCAAGGCGTTCATCATTAGGTCCGATCAATGGATTTTGAAAAGTTAGATTCAAGTGGTCTGTGATCAACATTAAATCTCCGGGTTGAAAATCTGTATTAACCCCACCTGCCGCATTTGTGACAATTAATGTTTTCACTCCGAGGGCTGCCATCACCCGAACCGGAAACGTCACTGTTGATAATGGATAACCCTCATAGTAATGAAACCGTCCCTGAAGGGCCGCTACTCGCTTCCCCTTTAAGCTTCCGAAAACGAACTGGCCTTTGTGGCCAGCTACTGTAGAGACAGGGAAGTTAGGAATCTCTTGATAAGGAATTTCGGTTCGTTCCTCGATTTCATCTGCCAACATCCCCAACCCGGAGCCTAAAATTAGACCGATCTCTGGCGTTTCCTTATACCTAGATTGAATAAAATGTGCACTTTCATTAATTTTATCCATCGTTTAAATTCCTCTCCCTTATTTTTTGATCTCCTGAAGAAAACTTTTCCCTATTTCCGGCATGATGACACCAAAGTTATCAGCAATCGTTGCCCCTACATCAGCAAAGGTTTCGCGAACACCCAAGCTTTTTGCCTGGTCAATCCTTGTATGGTAAACAAGAAGTGGAACATATTCCCTTGTATGATCTGTCCCATGATGGATGGGATCATTTCCATGGTCAGCGGTGATAATTAACAGGTCATCATCGTTTAATTTGGATAGAATTTCTGGAACCCGAGCATCAAATTCTTCAATCGCCCGTCCATAACCCTGGGGATCACGCCGATGACCAAACAATGCATCAAAGTCCACCAAATTGACAAAAGCTAATCCTTTGAAATCGCGCTCCATTACATCTAAAAATTTGTCCACACCATCCATATTGCTCTTGGTTTTAATCGAATCAGTCACACCCATGCCAGCATAAATGTCAGAAATTTTACCAATGGCAATGGATTCATAGCCTTCATCAACTAATCGGTTCATGACCGTTAATCCCGGTGGGGTCACAGAATAATCGTGACGGTTTGCTGTACGGGTAAAATGGCCCGGAGTGCCGATAAACGGTCTGGCAATGACTCGAAGGACTGGATATTCTCCTTCCAATGTCATTTCCCTTGCTACTTCACAAATGTGGTACAGCTCTTCAAGAGGAACAATCTCTTCGTGTGCTGCAATTTGGAAAACCGAATCAGCCGAAGTATAGACGATCACATCGCCCGATTGCATATGCTGTTCTCCTAATTCAGCAATGATTTCTGTTCCCGAGGCGGGTTTATTCCCTAAAACACCGCGTCCGATTCTTTTAGAGAATTCCATTATTAGCGGTTCAGGGAAGCCGTTAGGATATGTGGGAAAAGGAGTTCTCACATGCAACCCCATGATTTCCCAATGCCCCGTACTTGTGTCCTTTCCTACAGAAATCTCCGCCATTTTTCCATAAAAGGCCATAGCCGAAACATCTTCAGAAACTCCCTGAAGCGGGGCAATCTTCCCCAACCCTAACTGTTCTAGATGAGGAACATGAAGATGTTCCATTATTTCGGCAATATGTCCAAGGGTATGGGCGCCTCGATCATTAAATTTGTTTGCATCTGGTAATTCACCAATCCCTACACTATCTAAAACAATCAAAAAAACTCGTTGAAAGTCCATTTTTTACACTCCCCTGGTTAGCTTTATTCCTATTATCTCCATAAACACTATGCTTTTTCGAGAAAAAAAAGCCGTTCAGGGTTGGTACTAAAATTTAGTCCCTTACTGAACGACCTAAGCTCTTGGATGTGCCTTCGTATATTCTTCTCGTATCTTTAATTTCGTTAGTTGAGTGTAGATCTGTGTAGTAGAAAGATCTGCATGGCCCAACATCTCCTGTACAGCGCGCAAATCAGCACCATTCTCCAAAAGATGCGCAGCAAAAGAATGTCGCAAGGTGTGCGGCGTTATATCGACACTGATTTCTGCCTTCACCGCATATTTTTTGATCAGTTTCCAAAACCCTTGCCTCGAGAGCCTATTCCCGTGATGATTGAGAAACAAAGCTTGCTCTTCCCTGTCCCTGCTAAATTCAGGTCTCCCCTGTGAAAGATATTTCTCAAGAGTCCGGGTTGCAAATTTCCCTAGGGGAATAACTCGTTCTCTCATTTTATTTGAACATTTGACAAAGCTTAAATCTGTATTCACATCTGCCAGATTTAGAGATAAAAGCTCCGATACCTTTGCCCCGGAGGCGTACAATAATTCCAGCATGGCCTTGTCCCGCAACCCTGCAGCATCCGATTCCTCAGGTGCACCGAGTAACCATTCCACCTCGTGAATTGTCAGGATACGCGGAAGCTTTTTCTCTACCTTTGGTGTTTCCAGATGTATTGATGGATCCCGGTCAACTGCTTTCTCCCGCATCAGAAAAAAATAAAACGACCGAAGAGAGGCAATATTTCGCGAGATCGTAGATGGTGCACGACCTTTTTCTCTTAAAAGATACAGATAGTGTGCAATGTCCGTATCGGTTGCTTTTCTTATATCGGAAACTTGTCTAGTCCCAAGAAAAAGTAGAAAGGCCAGCACATCTCTGCGATAAGAATCAATGGAATTCTTAGCAAGACCCTTTTCTGTTAGAAGATAATCCATGAATTTATGCAGCCATGCTTCCATTCCTGATGCTCCTTTGACCATTTAAAAATCCAATACCTTTCTAATTCCATAAAACTTGACAATTTCCTGCTAAGACACATAATTTTCTCATTCACCGTACCAGTAAAAAAACTTCAGGCGGTCAATCATCTCATGATCTCCCGGTCGATAGAGATGGTCATCAATTTTTATGACCTTGATCGCACGCCCCTCAGGTTTATGATAAGGATTACTAGGTTTCACAACGTCTGAGAAGAAGGAAATGATACTAAAAAAAATAAACGTTAAGATAGCAAATAGAATAAGGAAACGAAGCAACTCAAATAACCTACGCAAAGAAATAAACATGACCTGCCACCACCTAGGCTTTCATATCATTTCGGACAAGTTAGTTTCATTCTATTCCTAGGATAGGGAAATTATACTTTTTGGCGGTAATCGGCACAGGGTAAACGAAAACGCAACTAGATTCCGTAGCAATTCAGGATAGACGAAAAAAAGCCCGAAGGGCTTTTTCTTAATCTTTGTCAGATTCAGCTTTACAGCGATGACAGATTCCGTGGAAAGTTAACCGATGATCAGTGATTTCAAAGTTAAAATCCCTCTCAACCATTTTTTCCACATCTCCAAGGAGATCTTCCACAATCTCATCAACTGTTCCGCATTGGATGCATATTAAGTGATGATGATGGTGTGCAGCATTTTCTGCGCGGAATTCATATCTTGCAACGCCATCACCGAAATTTATTTTGTGAATGACTTTCAACTCGCTCAGGAGCTCGAGTGTACGATATACGGTTGCTAAACCGATCTCCGGTGCTTTCTCCTTTACAAGAAGATACACATCTTCAGCACTGAGGTGATCCTCTTCGTTTTCAAGGAGGACTTTAACCGTGGCTTCCCTTTGTGGTGTCAGCTTGTAGCCATGAGAATGTAACTGTTGTTTGATTCGCTCAATCCGTTCTTCCACGTGCGATTCCTCCCACACCCTGACTTTCTCGCTATGTATCAATCTAATCATGAAGATGTAGATTGTGTCAAGGTTATCACTTTCACCGATCTCACTTGTGAATATTATAGAAGAGGCAGACAAAGGAAGTCAATAAAGAAAACTTCCATTAGAAGGAGGCCCTCATCCCCCTCTGATGGTTCGTTGCACTTACCCTAGCATTTACGGGCAGTTATCCCATTCCCACTTCGTATCGAAAGTTTTGAAGTGGGGGGTTTACTGCCCGTTAATGCCGGATACGTCTTTTAAGACAATAGACTTGCGGCAAAAGGCTTCATCAAAAGAGGAGATAAAATCGCCTCCAAAATGGATGCACCACACAATAAAATCACGACAAACACTACCAACGCAGTGTAGCGAAAAAAATAAGGGGAGATCGCTTCACCCCGGCGAATAAAGCGGGATCTGATTAAGCGAAGGGAAAACGCGACTCCCGCGGTTCCAATCATAATTACGGCTGGGATAACTAGCAAATTTTGCGGAAGAACAGTCGCCCCTGCCAGCAATAATCCGTTCCAATGCCATTGATTGATCATAAAACCAACGGTGAAACCGACAACCAACCCTTTAAGAAAAACCATCACCAGTATGATTGGAAGGCCAATAATCGAAAGTCCAAGAATCCACATAAATCCAACATATTTAATATATTGACCAAAGGATTGTTGAAAAGCAGTTTGTGGGTCGATATTCATCCCTTGCTTGAATTCGCTGAAAAACTGTCCCAGGTAATTCATCAAATCATGCTTTTGCTGTTGTTCTAAAGAATTTACAATCACCGCTCCAAAGCAGACACCCATGGTGAAAAGAACGATCGTAAATAAATAGAGGGATATATTTTCTTTCACGTGTAAACTGATAGTTTGTCCAATTTTCATCGTTCCCATTTTTAAACCTCCCCTGCGGCGTATATCTAATTTATATGCAGGGGGTGCCAGAATATGATGTTAGTGTGCGATGATTTTCCCGTACTTGCCTCCTCCACCTTCCACAAAGGAGATATTCCCCTCACGATTGAGAATAATGGTCCGGGCAATATCTTTTCCAACAACTTCACTCAGGTCTTCTTCAGAAACTTCGTGCAGGATCTTCATTTCTGTCTGATAACGGGCAAGGAGGGCTTGAATTTTTTTTGGACCGAGATTTGGGATAAACTCCAAAGGCACTTGATAGACATAAGGGGGACGGTGCGGTGGATGGATAGGATCCTTTAGATCGGCAATCTCGCGCAAACGATTAAACACTCCTTTAATCAAGGAGGTATGTCCGCAATAAGGGCATCTCTGTTGGGATTCCTCTCGAATCAATTCGTCACAGGCCGCACAACGGGTGTAATGATATTTTCCCAACTTCGGCTGCAGTCCATAATTCGCTAAAACCTTGCGGTCATTTTGCCTCCATAGCGCTTGTTTCAATTCGGCAAAATTGCATTCTTCCAACCACATTTTTTGATACTCTCGCCCGATTTTGGCTAAGGAATGAGCATCAGAATTGGTCACAAAGGTTTTATCATAAAGTTCACTTAAATGATCCGCCATTTCACTATCTGAACTAAGGCCTAGCTCAATCGCGGGAATCTTTGAAGTATCTAGCAAACCCTCCATACTATTTGCACAGTTCCCGTATACACTTTTAAAAGGTGTAAACACATGCGCTGGGATCATGACACCCTGCTCTTTTTCCACCACTTCTTGCAACTCTTGCATGGATGCGTACATCCGCTGCGTACTAAGATGTATGTTTTTCACCTTCGTTGCCAACCAACGAGAAAAATTTTTCATGCGCTCCACGGTTGGAAAATAGGTAAGAAAATGCGCAGCACAACGAAGTTCCTCAAAACGCATTTCCACTTCACAGCCGGGTAAAACGGTTGTATTTTTATATCTTAAACCGCCTCCCTCCAACGCCTGAACGACACCCTGCTCCATTAACTGTTCTACTTCCTCAAGAACACCTGGAGAATGGAAATCGATAATTCCGATCATATCTAACCCTTTTTTTTCAGAAGCTTCTTCAATAATATTGGAAAGGGTGAGATTCCTCGAAGCCGTTATTTTCACTGCCTGACCATGAAAGGTTCGCCCAATATGAATATGTAAGTCTACGAAAAATGATTTCATCGCTGTTATTTCCTTTGCAGTTGCTGATTTTGCCAATAATAAACCGCTAGTACGGTTTTGGCGTCAATAATTTCTCCCCGTTCCATCGCCTCAAAGGCTTCATGCAAATCCAATTCAATTAGCTCAACAAACTCATCATCATCTGGTTCAGCCTGACCAGAAACCAACTGCTGTGCTTCAAAAAGATAAAGAAATTCATTGGCAAAGCCTGGTGAAGTGTAAAAAGCTGAAACCTGCTTCATTTCTTTTGCTGTGTAGCCAGTTTCCTCCATTAATTCCCTTTCCGCACAATGTTTTGGATCTTCCCCTTTTTCCAGCTTCCCTGCCGGAATTTCCAAAATCGTTTTCTCCAACGGTTTGCGGAATTGCCGCACAAAGATCATCCGTTGATCCGAAGTGAGTGCCATGATGGCAACTGCCCCGGGATGCTTGACGATTTCTCGCGTAGCCATTTTCCCGTTTGGCAATTTCACCTCATCCAATTGAAGCGTTATGATTTTCCCATTATAGATTTCTTTTGTATTGATCGTTTTTTCTTCCAACTTGCTCATCTCTTACCCCCGTAAAAATTTTTATTGGTTCTACCCCAACTAGCTTGTACATATTCTAGAACAAAAGCGGCCTCATCCCGATTAGAGGTTAAAACTTGATGAAAGGATTTGTCGCCATGAAATGTTATTACCAAGCTAATTGTATCAGATTTGTTGGGAAAGTTTCCGAAATTAGAACCTTGTTAAGAACCTGGTCTAAACAGACCATAACGGTGAAAGATTTTTTACATCAGAAGGGACATTAGTCCTACTGGAAACAAAATTAGCAAAATCTGCAGCCAACGCTACAGAATTAAAAAACAACGGATCTTCGTCTATCGTTCTGCCCATCGTTTTGATGGGAAATGGGAATAGGTTTAGTATTTCCTTCAGTGGATGAAGTTTCTCCATTTTTCCGATATGCCAAAAATGATGGTTGATGTTGATATCTTTCTGATCTTTTAGTTCTTTTAAAATAGGAATATGTACTGGGATCAGGGTATGTTTTAGAACGGTAATTGTATGATGACTTAAACCAATATGCCGGTCTCGCCGATCTGCCTGGCTGACGCGTGGGACAAGCACAGGAATTCCTTGCAATGAAGAAACTGCATGAAGAATTTCCACCTGCTCCATCCCGGAAAATCCCAACGCTGTGCCGGTGCCAACAATCCCTGGTCCCATAGAAACAAATACGAGGTCGGCTTTTAATAAATGCTTTGCAGCGATTAATCCGGAGTAGATATTTATAGCCTCAAGATCCCCTCCAAATGCTTGTCCAATCGTGATCGTGCCGTCCAGAAATCCGAGTGCTTTTAAGGCTGACACATTGTCACTTAAATCGAGGGGAAGGGCACCTTTGTCAGTCATAATATAAACAATCCGACAAGGTTTATTGATTTGTTTAATATATGTCGAAGCGATCGGAAGCATACTGTGCAGTTCACCAACTAATACGGTCATTCCATGGAGCGACTGTTCCGAAGCCATCTGTTGGTGGTAGGGACTTCCTTGTTCCTCACAGGATCCCGTGGCTATTTGCAAAGGAGTATATCGAAGCTTCATGATGTGTTTGTTTTCTGAGACCTTTTGTTTCCCTTGTTCTTCCTGTGACAGATTGGCGATCACAAAATGATACCCTCCAGTACCCAATTTCAGCGCTACCGCTGTTGTATTTAAAAGGACCAGATCACCTCTCTGGACTGAACCAGTAATGGGGGGATAAACGATCGCTTTTTCCACCTCTGCTTCAATTTTCACTAGGATTTTTTGCAGTTTACCGTCCTCACTAAGAACTTTCTGAACGATTCCTCTTTTGGTTACAAGCATCTCCTATTCCCCTTTCCGGATTCATAACGATTCCCTATTCAGGGAACATTGAAGAAAAGTTCGCTAATTGGAGGTTTGATCGGGAATGACCCAACAGATGGAAGCCCACTTTTCTTCACCTGATGAAGCATTAAAAGCTAAAGAGTATCTGATGAGCACCGGAATCGAAAAGGTTACTATCGTTGGCTCCACCCTTATAGTTGATACTTCTGATGAAAACTGGATTTCCTGTTATGAAATTCTGCAAAGCTTTGGGGGAACCACGAACAACGATGGGTTAGATGAATATTATCGGATTGAGGATTCCGCCGATCCTGAAATTGAAATCATTGACCGCGACTCCTATATTGATGCAAACTTAGGGTACGGCGATTATGAATTGATTGAACCTTATGTACTTGAGAGTTATGAGGAAATGCTGGATGAAGAAAATAATGGAGAAATTTGAGCGTCGATCGAATTTTAAATAAGGGGAGTTTTTCCCCCTATTTTTAATTTTCGGTGTCTAAAAGCAGCCAAATAAGGGGAAGATTTCCCCTTATCGTGCTAATAATCGGTTAAAAAAACCTTTTTAGGCCTCTTAACGGTAATTTTTTTACCCTTATGCCCCTAGCTCCCTTAATAATGTCCTCTTATTCCTCTAGCACAGCTTGGCTCAATGCCACAACTAATTCCGCTGCCTTAAAGAGTTCCTCAATCGGCATTCTTTCGTTTGTCGTATGGATTTCCTCATACCCTATAGCCAGATTTACCGTGGGGATTCCGTATCCTGAGATGACATTCGCATCGCTCCCCCCGCCACTCGACTTTAACTGCGGCTGTCTGCCAATAGCTTTAATGGCTTTCATCGCTTTTTGCGTGATTAGATCCTCCTTGGAAAATTTGTATCCTGGATACATCCACTTTACATCAACATCAATGGTCGTTTCGAATTCTTCGGAGGTGTCTGTTATTGCCTTTTGCATCTTAGCCAATTGCTGTTCCAACTTTTCTTTTACGAGACTTCGAGCTTCGGCAAGGAATTCCACCCGCGGGCAAACAATATTCGTTGCTTGTCCCCCTTCAATCTTTCCGATATTTGCGGTTGTCTCCTGGTCAATTCTACCGATTGGCATCCTCATAATCGCCCGGCTGGCCACCTGGATCGCATTCAACCCATCCTCTGGGTTTACGCCGGCATGTGCTGCCCGTCCGTGCACAATCACTTTCATTTTTGCTTGAAAGGGAGCAGAAACGATAATATCCCCGACCTTCCCACTGCTGTCCAGGGCAAAACCGTAATCTGCTTTGAGCAACGCTAGGTCTAGAGCTTTTGAACCGACAAGTCCCGATTCCTCCCCTGCAGTAATTAACACCTGAATACAGGAATGAGGTAGCTTAGTTTCTTGAATTACGCGGATCCCTTCTAAAATTGCAGCAACCCCTGCTTTGTCGTCACTCCCCAAAATCGTTGAACCGTCGGAAACAACATAATCCCCCTCAATACGGGGATTGATCCCCTTACCAGGGGTCACCGTGTCCATATGTGAAGTAAAAAAGATCGTTGGACCATCGGTATTCCCTGGCAAAGTGGCGACAATATTGCCGGCAGCATGCCCCGTTTTGGCGGCGCTTTGGTCTTCGATAACCTCCATCCCCAGTTGGTGCAGCTGTCCGATAAGTTCATCACAGATCTGTCTTTCCGCCCCCGTCTCACTGTCAATCTGAACGAGCTGTAAAAATTGCTGCAGCACGCGCTCTTTGTTAATCAATTAAAAGACCTCCTTACAAAGGAATATTTCCGTGTTTTTTGGATGGCCTTGATTCTTCTTTATTGCGCAACATCTCCAATGACTGGATTAATTTAATCCGGGTTTCCCGAGGATCGATCACATCGTCCACCATTCCATGTGCAGCGGCCACATAAGGATTGGCAAAATGATCGCGGTATTCCGCAATTTTGGCAGATCGGGTCGCTATCCCATCTTCACTTTGTTCGATTTCCTTGGCAAAGATAATATTCGCAGCCCCTTCTGGACCCATCACGGCAATTTCAGCATTGGGCCAGGCGTACACGATATCGGCTCCGATCGATTTGGAATTCAGCGCAACATAGGCACCACCATAAGCCTTTCGCAAAATAACGGTAATCTTCGGCACAGTAGCCTCCGAATAGGCATACAAAATTTTCGCCCCATGACGAATAATTCCCCCATGCTCTTGGTTTATTCCCGGGAAGAATCCTGTCACGTCTTCGAATGTAACTAGTGGAATATTAAAGCAATCACAGAATCGGATGAATCTTGAAAGCTTGTCCGAAGAATTAATGTCAAGTCCACCAGCAAGAAACTTCGGCTGGTTGGCAATGACTCCTACGCTCTGACCGGCAATTCTGCCAAATCCAATCACGATATTGCGGGCAAAATTAGCCTGCACCTCCATGAAATCCCCGTTATCTAAGACTTGCTCTATAACCTTGCGCACATCATAAACCTTTGTCCCTTCCACCGGAACAATTTCAGCTAATTCTTCTCGCCAATCTTCCCCATGTTGAACATTTAGAGTTTGTGGCTTTTCCTTATTGTTTTGCGGAAGAAAACGAATCAGACGGCGGACCTCCTGCAACACCTCGGGTTCTGTTTCCGCTGTGAAGTGGGCATTTCCACTGATCGATCCATGAACTTTCGCCCCGCCTAAATCTTCGGAAGAGATTTTTTCACCTGTCACCGTTTCAATAACTTTTGGTCCTGTAATGAACATTTGACTCGTCTTTTCCACCATGAAGACAAAGTCCGTAATTGCTGGAGAGTAGACAGCCCCCCCGGCACAAGGTCCCATAATGACTGAAATTTGCGGAACAACCCCGGAATAAATGGCATTGCGGTAAAAGATATGGCCGTACCCATCGAGGGAAACAACCCCTTCTTGAATCCGAGCGCCGCCGGAATCGTTGAGCCCGATGATCGGCGCACCGTTTTTCGCCGCGAGATCCATGATTCGAGCCACCTTCAAGGCATGCATTTCCCCTAATGCGCCGCCGAATACAGTGAAATCTTGGGCAAAAACATATACCAGGCGCCCCTCAATTTTGCCGTAACCTGTTACTACTCCTTCCCCAGGAGCTTCCATCTTATCCATGCCAAAATGCACAGCCCGATGCTCCATAAAGGGATTCAACTCCACAAAGGTATCTCGGTCAAGTAAGAGGTCAATGCGTTCTCTCGCTGTCAGTTTTCCACGAGCATGCTGAGCATCAATGCGCTGATCCCCGCCACCAAGTTCTACTTTTCTCTTTTTCTCCATTAATTGATCTATTTTTTCATACATATCCATAGAAAAATCTCCAATTCTGTTATCTATCGTTCTGTTTTACTTGCGGCTCACATAATTCCACAAGAACCCCGTGACTAGATTTTGGATGTAGAAAGGCAACTAAAGTGTCATGCGCACCATCTTTCGGTACCTCATGAATTAAGCGAATCTCCTGCTCTTTCAAGGTTTGCAATTGGTCAGAAATTTCCTCCACTTGAAAAGCAATATGATGAATCCCCTCACCTTTCTTTTCAATAAACTTGGCAATTGGACTTTCCGAACTTGTTGCTTCTAATAGCTCAAGTCGTGTTTCCCCAATCGTTAAAAAGGCAACGCGAACCATTTCACTATCTACCTTTTCATAACCTTCTAGGGTTAGCCCAAGGACATCTGTATAAAAAGGCACGGTTTCTTCCAGACTTCTTACGGCGATTCCAACGTGACTGATTTTCTTTGGAGGCTTAATCGCCATTTTTCAGCGCCCCTTTCTCACGTTTTCACGGATAAAATCAATCGTTTCCGATGTCGTCGTTCCGGGGGTAAATACTTTGGAAATCCCTTGTGATTCAAGAAAAGGGATATCTTCATCCGGAATCACGCCGCCCCCTACAATTAAAATATCCCCTGCCCCTTGTTCACGCAGAAGTCGAACAATTTCCGGAAAAAGCTCGTTGTGGGCACCAGAAAGGCAGGAGATCCCAATCACATCAACATCTTCATCAATTGCAGCCGAAACAATTTGCGCTGGTGTTTGCCGTAACCCCGTGTAGATTACCTCCATACCAGCATCCCGCAAAGCCTGGGCAATAATTAATGCCCCGCGATCATGACCATCTAAACCTGGCTTGGCTACCAATACTCTAATTTTTTCCATTATCCCCACTCCTCCCTCATCACTAATTTGGCTGATAGACGCCAAACACGTCACGCATGGTATTGCATATTTCCCCGATGGTTGCATAAGACTTGACAGCCTCAAGAATCAAAGGCATTAAGTTCTGATCCCTTGACTCACAGCCTGCTTTCAGTGAACGCAAAGCCTGGTCTACTTTCTCTTGATTCCTTCTCTTCCTTAAAGCTGCAAGCTTTTCTTTTTGCTGTTTGGCGATGGCTGGGTCAACACGAAGGAGCTCAGGCTGTTTTTCCCCTTCTAAGCGAAAACGGTTGACACCGACTACTGTCATCTCCCCCTTTTCAATTGCTTTCTGGGTTTGATAAGCCTTTTCATGAATTTCGCGCTGCATATATCCCTGCTCGACTGCGACTACGGCACCGCCTAGATCATCTATTTTTCTTAGATATTCCAAGACTCTTTCCTCAATCTGATCTGTCAGACTTTCCACATAATAGGAACCGGCTAGTGGATCAACGGTGTCTGTAACCCCTGTCTCATAGGCAATAATCTGCTGGGTACGGAGGGCAATCCGCGCGGAATCCTCCGTTGGAAGTGCAAGTGCCTCATCCTTGGAGTTGGTGTGAAGACTTTGTGTTCCACCCAGTACGGCTGCCAACGCTTGCAGTGTAACACGGACAATGTTGTTATCAGGCTGTTGGGCAGTTAAGGTAGATCCGCCAGTTTGCGTGTGTACCCGCAGTTGCCAGGACTTTGGATTTTTCGCATCAAACTCTTCTCTCATAATCTTGGCCCAAAGTCTTCTCGCTGCCCGAAACTTGGCGATCTCTTCAAAGAAATGATTATGGCCATTAAAAAAGAACGATAGCTGCGGAGCAAACTGATCAACTTCCAGTCCCGCCTTAATTGCTGCCTTCACATAGGCGATCGCATCCGCCAAGGTAAAAGCAACTTCCTGAACCGCGTCAGAACCCGCTTCGCGTATGTGGTATCCACTAATACTGATGGTATTCCATTTAGGAACGTGTTTAGCACAATAGGCAAAAATATCAGTGATTAGGCGCATGGAAGGTCCAGGCGGATAGATATAAGTGCCTCTTGCAATATATTCCTTCAATATATCATTCTGAACGGTTCCTGATAAACGATCCGTTGGCACGCCCTGTTTTTCTCCGACTGCGATATACATGGCAAGAAGAACAGAAGCAGGAGCGTTGATCGTCATCGATGTACTCACTTTATCGAGCGGAATCCCGTCCAGGAGAATTTCCATATCTTCAAGGGAGTCAATAGCAACCCCTACTTTTCCCACTTCCCCCATTGCCATCACGTCATCTGAATCATAACCGATCTGGGTAGGAAGGTCGAAGGCACAGCTTAAACCAGTTTGTCCTTGTTCCAACAAGTACTTAAACCTCTGATTGGTTTCCTCCGCGGAACCAAACCCTGCATATTGGCGCATCGTCCACAAACGACCGCGGTACATTGTTGGCTGCACGCCCCGAGTATACGGATACTCGCCAGGCAATCCGACCTTTTCCGCATATTGCTCCGTAGGGTCTTCTGGTAAATACACTCTTTCGATTTCGATTCCTGATGAAGTTTCAAATCTATTTTGTCTTTCCGGGGATTTTTGCAAACGTTTCTCGACGTTTTTTTGCCATTCATCCTTTATTTCTTGAAAAGATTGCTCCTTCATACCCATCTTCTCTCCTTCAGCCTTAAAGTTATCTAGATTCCGAAATAAAAATATCAATTTTTCTTATATTCGAGAAAAGAGTGAGAAATTCCTTCTACTCTTGATTGACAATGTTTTTTTAAGGTTGTCTCGGTTTGTCCAAACAGTATAAAATAAAAGGAGTATACGTATTGGGGGTTGAATTATGGTTCCAAAAAAGTTTACCAAGATAGTCGTTTACCTCATCATCGGCACGATGGTCTTATCTACTTTAATAATGGGGGTCGGCTTTTTCTATTGATCTTGATGGTTAATCAGGGAATCGGCTTGAGGCAGGTTGTCAGAGACGGTTAACGGATCTACGATCTACCTAGGGATCAAACGAATTTTGAATCCCTTATTTGCTCAAAATCACCCTGTTTCTATCGGTTGCCGGATCCCGATTCCGCTATCCCTCCAAAACTGTGAATTTTGTGTTGATACGACGGATTTGCGGATCAAGGATCCGGATGGATCATAAAATAGGATGTTTGTGACTGGATGTACCGTTATAAAAGCTACTGACTCGTTTTCCTAAAAAATCTCAGTACCCTCCCCGTAACTTTCAATTCTCCTCTTTACACTCTGTAGGAACCGTCCGCAGATTAAACCATCAAGCACCCGGTGGTCCAAAGAAAGACACAAGTTCACCTGGTCCCTAATAGCAATCATATTGTCTATGACAACAGGCTTCTTTATGATCTTTTCAACGCTCAAAATAGCTGCTTGTGGAGGATTAAGGATGGGAGCGGAAAGCACGGAGCCAAAAGCACCTGTATTATTGACGGTAAAGGTTCCTCCTGATAGATCAGCAACGGTTAACTTTCCCTCTCTCGTTTTTCGAACAAGTTGGTCTATCTCCCTTGCAATACCATATATACTCTTTTGATCAGCATCTCGAATGACCGGCACAAACAAGGCATCCTCCCTGGCAACAGCTATAGAGATATGAACCTCTTTTTTCATCACAATCCCCTGCTCGGTCCATTCTGAGTTGATCATCGGATATTCCTTCAAGGCCTCAACTATGGCTTTAATAAAGAATGGGAGATAAGTGAGAGAAAATCCCTCCCTTTGCTTAAATTCGATTTTTTTCCTTTCCCGAAAGGCTACCAAATTGGTGACATCTGCCTCCATCACCATCCAGGCATGTGGTGCCTCCTGCTTACTCTGAACCATGCGTTCTGCAATCGTCTTTCTAACAGGACTAATGGGTATAACCTGGTCCTTAATAGACGAGATAGTTGGTACCTGTTCCTGAGAGGTAGGAGAATCCTGATCTTCGACAGAAGCGTTAGTTTCAGAGCTACCCTCAAGATAGGCCAAAACATCCTTCCTCGTAATCCTCCCGCCAGCACCTGTTCCGGTTACCTTCGATAAATCAATCTGATGATCCTGAGCGATCCGTAAAACGGCGGGGGAATATCTTTGTTTTGTCTCCTGCGTCTCCTGCGGGGATTGAGGGGCAATTGGTTGGTCAGTTGTTTCTCTCACTGTTTCGATATAACAGATCAAAGTTCCAACAGCAACGGTTTCTCCTTCCGCAACAACAATTTTGCTAATTCTTCCAGCTACCGTAGAAGGAACTTCGGCATTTACCTTGTCTGTACTTACTTCACAGAGTGGATCATATCGACTAACTTGATCCCCAACCCTTACAAGCCACTTGGAAATCGTGCCCTCTGTCACACTTTCCCCCAACTGCGGCATGACAATCTTTTCCATCCATATTCACCTCCTTCTAGAACTCGGCAAGTTCTTTCATGGCCAGATAAATCTTATCAGGACCCAGCATAAAGAATTTTTCCATGGGTGGACTATAAGGCATTGCGGGGACATCTGGACCACATAATCTCTTGATTGGTGCATCGAGGTCAAATAAACATTCTTCCGCGATCACGGCTGATATTTCGGACCCTAAACCGCCTTCCTTATTGTCTTCATGAACAATCAGTACCTTTCCCGTGGATTTGGCAGCGGCAATGATTGTTTCCCGATCGAGTGGATACAAAGTTCTTACATCGACAACCTGGGTTTGCACACCCTCCAAAGCTAATTTTTCCGCTGCCTGCATCACATAGTGAAACATTAGCCCATATGCAAAGACCGTAAGATCGCTGCCGTCGCGCTTAATCTCTGCTTTTCCGATTGGCACCGTATAATCCGTGTCAGGGACTTCACCTTTGATCAGGCGGTAACAGCGTTTATGTTCAAGGAAAAGGACCGGATCATTGTCATGGATTGCGGATCTCAGCAAGCCTTTTACATCGTAGGGTGTGGAAGGTGCCACTACCTTTAAGCCTGGTACATTGCAGAACATAGCCTCAATGCTTTGACTGTGATACAAGGCCCCATGGACCCCCCCACCATAGGGAGCGCGAATCACGACTGGACAGTTCCAATCACCATTGGAACGATACCTCATTTTGGCCGCTTCATTAACAATTTGATTCACCGCCGTCATGATAAAGTCTGCAAATTGCATTTCTGCGATAGGACGCATTCCATAAGCTGCAGCACCGATGGCAACACCAGCGATAGCTGATTCGGCTAGGGGGGCATCGATCACGCGACTTTCCCCGAACTCCTCATAGAGCCCTGCCGTCGCACGAAATACTCCGCCGCGAACGCCTACGTCTTCTCCCAAAATGAACACCCTTTGATCTCTTAACATCTCTTCTCTTAATGCTTGAGTCACTGCCTCAATATAGGAAATCATTGCCACTTTTTAACCCTCCTTCACTTCTGCTTTTCCTCGTAAACATGAAGAAGCGTGCTCTCTGGTGAAGGATAGGGGGCCTTTTCCGCGTAAATAGTGGCCTCATTCACTTCATCCATTACTTTCTCCGAAATTTCCCGTTCCTTTTTTTCGTTCAAGACACCTACCGCTTTTAGGTAATTAGCAAATAATGGAATAGGATCCTTATTCTTGGCTTCCTCCACCTCTTCCCTGCTTCGGTACGCACGATCATCATCGTCACTTGAATGCGGGACCAAGCGGTACGTTTCCGCCTCAATCAATGTCGGTCCATCCCCCGCCCGCGCACGATCAACGGCTTGCTTCATCACCCGATAGACTTCAAGAGGATCGTTACCGTTAACACGTACCCCAGGAAATCCGTATCCAATCGCCCGATCAGCAATACTTTCACAGGCCACTTGCTTGGATAATGGAACAGAAATCGCATATTTATTGTTTTGGCAGAATAGGATTACGGGCAACTTGTGAACCCCGGCAAAGTTGGCTCCTTCGTGAAAATCCCCTTGGTTGCTTGATCCTTCACCAAAAGAAGTGTAAACAACAAGGTCTTTACCTTCCATGCGGCCAGCTAAGGCCATGCCCACGGCATGTGGCAATTGTGTGGTAACTGGGCTGGATCCAGTCAGAATGCGATATTTCTTTCCGCCAAAATGGCTTGGCATCTGCCTGCCGCCACTGTTGGGGTCCTCTGCCTTGGCAAACGCAGAAAGCAGAAAATCCCGCGCCGTCATCCCAAACACAGCAACAACCCCCATATCCCGATAATAAGGGCAGATAAAATCCTTCGTCCGGTCAAAGGCGAAGGCTGCACCCACCTGAGCCGCTTCCTGTCCTTGGCAGGAGATCACAAAGGGGATCTTCCCAGACCGATTCAATAACCACATCCGTTCGTCGACTCTTCTGGCCATCAGCATGTAGTAGTACATATCAAGGACTTGTTGATCCGACAATCCCAATGCCCGATGTTTATTTTCCATCCTGATCTTCCCTCCTACGAATGAATCGCTTTTCCTTCAACAGCAAGCGAGGCTTCAGCAAAAACCTCTGCCAGCGATGGATGTGGATGAACCATTTGAGAGAGTTCCCATGGTGTTGCGTCCAAAAACTGTGCAAGTGCCCCTTCCGCGATTAAGTTGGATACAGAAGGGCCTATTAAATGAATGCCCAGCAAATCATCCGTTTTGTGATCGACCACTAGCTTGGCAAAACCATCTGATTCTCCCTGAGCCACTGCCTTTCCTAGTGCGCGAAATGGAAAAACACCTGTTTTCACGCTGAATCCATGCTTCTTTGCTTCTCTTTCACTCCATCCAATACTCGCAACTTCGGGACGACTATAGGTTACTTTAGGCACCTTTAATGGATTTAAAGGAGAAGGCTTAAGACCAGCCGCGTGTTCTACTGCAATAATCCCCTCACGGGAAGCCACATGGGCCAATTGCAATCCACCGATCAAATCGCCCACCGCATAAATATGAGACTCAGCCGTTTGATACATCTGGTTTACAACAACCACACCATGCTCAACCTTGATCTCCGAATTCTCCAACCCGATATGTTCAACATTCGCTGATCTACCAATGGTGATGAGCATCTTCTCACTACAAAATTCTTTTTCCTGATCCTGAATCCGCCCTTTGATTCGAAGTGAGTTCTCTTCCGTGAGCAATGAATCAGGTAAAATGGTTACACCCGTATGAATCTTTACCTTTCTCTTTTTCAAAATTCTCGCCATTTCTTTGCTAATATCAGGATCTTCCCCAGGAAGAATGCGATCTGACAGTTCCAAGATTTCCACTTCCACTCCTAAATCAGACAGCAGTGACGCCCATTCGATACCAATCATGCCCGCTCCAACGATGAGCATGGAATTTGGCAGGGATTCCAGCTGTAAGGCTTGATCACTTGAGAGAATATACTCCCCATCAAAAGCTATGCCAGGTATTTCTCGTGGCCTTGATCCCGTGGCTAAAAGCAGGTATTTGGGAATGAGTATTTCTGGATCACCATTCTCCTTTTTCACGGAAACAGATCCTGTAAGTGGAGAAAAAATAGAAGGACCGAGGATTGTGCCAAATCCGTGGAAAACAGTAATATTTCCTTTTTTCAATAAATGCTGAACACCTCGGTATAATTGGTCAACAATCTTTTGTTTTCGCTCCTGCATTTTGGAGAAATTCAGGGTGATACTGGTTGTGTCAATTCCATACTCGCTAGAATTTTGCAGGAGACGGTAAACTTCTGCAGAGCGGAGCAATGCTTTACTAGGGATACATCCCCGATGCAGGCAGGTTCCGCCCAGCTTATCCTTTTCGACGAGGGCCACCCTCATCCCCAATTGACTGGCCCGTATGGCTGCGGTGTAGCCGCCAATCCCTCCCCCTAGGATCACTAGATCAAATTCATTGGTTGCTGTCATTGACCCTTCCCCCTTATGGCAAATACATTCGCCGCGACATTTTCACTGATTCGATCCGTTTTTCCGCCAAGCGATCCGCTGCAAGGTAACTGGGAATTCCCTCCTGAGCGGAGATTTCGAAGACTTTCCTGATGTTATCGTAGATCGTTGCCACTTTTTTTAACGCTCTTTCCTTGTTGTAACCCTGCAACTCATCAGCCACGTTCATTACGCCTCCGGCATTGATTACATAATCTGGGGCGTAAAAAATCCCCTTTTCCGCAAGCATTTCCCCATGTCTTAGCTCCTTCAGCTGATTATTTGCCGAACCAGCAATCACCTTCGCTTTTAATTGAGGAATAGTTTGATCATTAATAATGGCTCCCAAGGCACAAGGGGAAAAAATATCGCATTCGACTCCATAAATCTCCTCAGCCCCAACTGGCATCGCTGCAAATTCGTCTACCGCTCTTTTCATATTATCCGGGTTGATATCAGTAACAATTAGCTTCGCTCCTTCCTCGTGCAGATAACGGCAAAGGTGGTAGGCGACATTTCCGACCCCCTGAACAGCAATCGTTTTGTCTGTTAAAGTATCCATACCATAAGCAGCTTGCGCGGCCGCCTTCATTCCCCGATAAACTCCAAAAGCCGTCACAGGTGCGGGATTCCCACTGCTTCCAAAAGCGGGGGATACCCCTGTCACAAATTTCGTTTCCTGACGGATGATATCCATATCCTCCACGGATGTGCCGACATCCTCCGCCGTGATATAACGCCCATTAAGAGAGTGAATAAATCGGCCGTAAGCACGAAGTAATTCTTCTGTTTTTCTACCTGGGTCCCCGATAATTACTGCCTTTCCACCGCCAAGATTGAGTCCCGCTGCTGCCGCTTTATAGGTCATGCCTTTAGCCAGCCGAAGTGCGTCAATAACCGCCTCCTCTTCACTGGCATAAGGCCACATCCTCGTTCCTCCTAGGGCGGGCCCTAAGGTTGTATCATGAATCGCAATAATCGCTTTTAACCCGGTTTGTTTATCTTGACAGAAGAGGATCTGTTCATAATTGTCATGTTCAAGCATTTCAAAGATCATCGTTAACCCTCCTTGTTGAAAAAAGAATTGGGGGTGCCATCTCGGAAAAGTATTAGGATGGTATATAACCTAAAATGCAATTTCTATGCCAACAGAATATGAAAGCGTTTCCCCGAAGGTTCAATAGAGGTTCACTTAAACCTCTGCAAAAAACAGCAAAAGCCTGCAATAAATTGCAGGCAACATTTAGCAGGCACCATATTTATCTATCTTATAATATAAATTTCGGATCGAAATCCCTAACCGTTTAGCTGTTTCCGTTTTATTAAAACCGGTCTCCCTATATACTCGCAGAATTGTCTCCTTCTCCACCTGGCTAAGGATTTCAGAGAGCTTCATTTGCTTATTTTCCTCCACGGTTATAGGTTCAGTGGGTTGTTCTGTTTGGAGCTTGCGGCTAGTTAATTGGGGCATATGGGTGGGGAGGACCTGTGTTTCAGAAAATTTCATATTAATGATGGAACGGCCCAACACGTTTTCCAGCTCACGTATGTTCCCGGGCCATTCATAATCTTGAAGCCTTGTTAAGGCTTGGGGATGAAGATCCATGACTGCACGGCCGTATTCCTGATTAAATTTGCGAATTAAATGGAGTGATAAAGGAAGTATATCTTCTTTTCGATAACGAAGAGGGGGGATAAATATTGGCATCACATTGATCCGGTAATACAGATCTTCTCGGAAGGTCCCATTTTGTATTGCTTTTTCCAAGTTGACATTAGTGGCGGCAATAATCCGTACGTCCACGGGGATCGGTTTGCTTCCGCCAACTCGAACTAATTCTTTTTCCTGTAACACGCGTAGTAATTTGGCCTGGGTATTAAATTTCATCTCCCCAATTTCATCCAGAAAAATCGTTCCTCCGTTGGCTTCCTCAAAAAAGCCTCGTTTCCCTCCTTTTTTAGCCCCGGTAAATGCACCCTCTTCATACCCGAAGAGTTCGCTTTCCAGCAATTGATCGGAAATGGCGGCACAGTTGACACGGATAAATTGATTATATCTTCTCGTACTCTCGTTATGGATCGCGTGGGCGAACAGTTCCTTTCCGGTCCCAGACTCCCCACGTAAAAGAACGGTTGCGGGGGTCAACGCTGATTTTTTTGCTTGTTCTACCGCATGGTACAAAGATTCACTCGTACCGATAATATCTTGAAATGTATATTTGGCTTCTAACTTACGAATCATCCGTTTAGCCTTTTCAAGCTCTCTTGTTAATCTTTTAAATTCAGTCGTATCGTGTATAACGGCGACACTGCCTTTCAGAATATGGTCGACAATGACAGGGGCCACATTGACGATAACGTCCTTATTTTTGGGACCGACCTTCATATGTACCCCTCTTACGGGTTTTCCGGTTTGCAAAACCTTCATATGCATGCTTTCCCCTTCGGAAATATCCACATTGGCGGGTTGACCAATGATATGTTCGGAAGTTAAGCCGGTAAGTCGCGTATAAGCTGGATTGATCATCATGCCATTGCCCTGGGCATCGACAACCGAGATCGCATCTTCGGACGAATTGATAATGGCTTCGAGAAATGTTTGCATTTCCTTTAGGCCCGTGATTTCTTCCGCTAAGGATTTCATATCGACCCATTTTTCTCCATTCACTTTAAGTCCTCCAATAGGAATAAAGCATACTTTACTTTTTAATGTTATTCGTCTTAGTAGACTTTAAGGACTTTTTTCTTTAAGATGATAGTTGGAATCCTTTAAGGATGGTGAAACAACATGTTATACGTGCAACGGCTAATTGCTGTCTTAATTATTGCAATCCCAGGTGTTATCGCTACATATGGATGGACAATCATGCGGGACGTGATTTTTACCAACTTTGGCAGCGAACACCCCTTTGAAATTTGGAAATTTATTGGTGGTTTGATCCTATTTGCGGGGGGCCTGGCCTTCATTGGTGGTTGGTACATTCGTCGGGAGAGAAGGAAACAAGAAAATAAGAGAACTTGATTGGACCCAGGAGACCTTATTTGACTTAAACGCCACTTTTCTTGAGGGGATCCGGACTCAGATGACCTTATTTGCTCTAAATCCTTCGATATTTTGGGCTGAACGGTGAAATAGCGGCTATTGAGTCCGGATACCCCCCTAATCCTTGGTACTTAGTTAAAATAGAGGCTATACGGTCCACCCTGTTTAGTGATAGGACACAGGAGACCTTATTTGGTTCATACTTCACCACAACTGTTAGATTCAGGCCTGGACTCGCGCACTAATAGCCAACTTTAGGCCTCTTTCCTCCCAAGCCTATCCAGCCAACGCAGGAAAGCATTATTTTGAATAAGAACGGTAATAGATTTTTTTTCAGCATAAAGGTGAATCAACACCGATATAATCAAAAAAGTCAACTTATATTCCATACTTGCAAAAAGTACCGTCCAGAAGCCAAGCAACAAACCTAAACTATTAGAACCTGTATCACCAAGCATTGCTCTCCCCTGTAAATCAAAGCGCAACAAAAAAAAGGCTGCAGTCAATGGTGGCAACCAAAGCAAAGGGGCATAAATGATTACGCTGAAAGCGAAGAGTGGGATCAATAACAGGAGGAACGATTTGATTGCTCTTCCTGGTCTCAAATCAAGCAGATTCAGAAGATTGGTAGCAAAGAGAATTAGGAAAAAATCAATAAAAAAAGCAGGGATAGAGGTACTATAGACAGCACAAATCAGAAAAGAAAGAGCACACGTCCCGATTGCTTTCTGTAAACCCGTGCTAACAGCTCTCGTACGCCTCCATAACAGAAAATGCCCGCGAATCCCTTTCGCTTCATTCCCCCCAAACAGATCATCCCGCCAGCCCAGAAAAGCAATTCCCACGAGGATCACAATTTGTAAAAAGTAGATGGGCCAACTCTGCTTCTCCCACATTAAAAAAGGAAGCGCACCGACCTGTGCCAGTGGGATCAAGAGGCCAACCCCAACAGGAATCACAACCCCTTTGTAATTTTCCCGAACCATTCCTCTGGATTGGAGAAAACGAAGCAGATGGGGGTACAACTGATAAAAGATAAGCCAAACAAATCCAACAATAAGGCTCCCCCAAGCTAACGCCATATCCATTTCCTACCTAACACCTTTCCTACATCCATAAATTGTTTTCCTCGATGCAAAAATCCGCTGATATCTCTTCCAGTTTCTCGGTGGAAAAAGGGAACAGGGACCTCCATGATCCGCATCCCGCTTCGCATGATATCAATGGTCATGCCAACCTCAATGCCAAACCTGCCATCCCAGGAACTAATCTTCGAGACCGCTTCTCTTGTGAACGCACGTTGACCGGAAAGCGGGCTTGTGGGATCAAAACCTGTTAATTGTCGAATTCCCCGACGTGCCAACCCCTTCACCAAGCCAAAACCACCACGTTTATGAGCTGGAGGAAGGACGGCTATACTCATATCCGCCTGTCCTGCTAAAACAGGAAGATACAATTCACGGACAAACTGGGCCGACTCCCCTAAATCACTATCTAGACAAACCAGAATGTCGCCAGAAGCAACCGCAAATCCCCTGCGCAAGGCTTCACCTTTCCCACAGTTTACCCCAAGAGTTATCACTTGATCGGCAAAAAGCCTAGCAATCTCAGTGGTCAGATCCTCGCTGCCATCATCGACGACAATCACTTCAGAGATCTCCTTTTCCTTTTGCAGTACGCCCAAGGTTTGCGCCAAGTACTTTTCTTCATTGAAAGCTGGGATCACAATACTAATACCCATACCGATTCTCCTTATAAAGCCGTTGAATATTACGTAGAAGCTCCCATTGCTTTGTGGGAGTTTGATATCCGCTAATATGGATTAGCGAGTCTTTGGGGAGCAGAGTTGACCACTCTGGGATTTGATCGCCAATAAAAACGACGGGAAAAGCAACTGATTTCTCAGCCTTCATTTGGTCCATTTCCACGATCTCCATCCCTACAGAGGTAAAGAGATCGATTAAATGTTTAGCATCCAACCCTTCCTGTTTCCAAATGCCAACTTGCTGACCTTGCAGATCCGGAAGGTAGTCATTACTAACAAAAGTACTAAACTCTCGATTGGTTTCATCAATCCGCATCGTTAATTCATGCAGTTGATGTTTTAATTCTTCATTGCTTTGAAGTGCCTTATCATACTTTTTCTCAAGTCCTATAATCAAGGATTGCTGTTTCTCATAAATCCAATGCTGGCCTATACTCCCTCCAAGGATAATGCCAAGACCCAAAGATAAAAAGATAGCGGTTATAGTTAAAAAATGATAGCGGAGGGTGATCATATTTATCACCTACATCATAAAAAATTTGATTTGCAGCCATAATAAATGCCAGAACTGACGGACAGCCGGGCTGATCACACTGGCGGCAATCATTGGAACAGCTGCAGCAGTGCCGATAAAAAAAAAGTTTTTCCACCGCACTTGATTCTGGTACAACATGCTGACCCCTTTGGCATCTATGAGCTTCATGCCCATTTTCATCCGGACTAAAACTGTACTCGCCATACCCTTGCGCCCTTTTTCCAGAAAATCAATCATGTTTGAATGTGCCCCTAGTGCAACGATCCATTCTGCTCCCTTTTCATCAGCAAACAGCATGGCAACATCTTCGCTTGTTCCTGGAGCAGGCAAAATTTCGAAAGGAATCCCTAAGGAAATCAAACGATCCTTGGCAGGGGCATGTCCATTAGGATAGGCATGAACAATAATTTCGGCACCACAAAAAAGCGCAGCGTCGGAAACGCTGTCCATATCCCCGATGATTATATCCGGTTTCCAACCTTCTTCCAGTAGGGCATCCGCTCCCCCATCCACCCCGATTAAAACAGGGCGATAATCTTCAATATAAGAGCGAATTGCTTTCAAGTCTTCCCGATAATGCTTACCACGAACAACGATCAATACATGTCGATGATTCATAATAACCTTGGATGAAATATTGGGAAGTGGAGAAATATAGTAGTTTTTTTCTTTTTGGGCATATATCAGTGTATTCTCAATAAACATTCCCAGTCGATCAGAGAGATTTTGGTTAGCCATTTCCCACTTCTGAACAATTTCCTCCATCGTGACTTCACGAATGGCTATCGATTTAGTTTGGAAGAGACATATGCTGTCATCTAAAATCTCAACTGTTTCACCATCAGAAAGCGTGGAGAGAAGATATGAAGCATCGGAATCGTAAAGAGGGACTCCATGTTGTAACAGGATCCTGGCTCCCACGCTGACGTAGCTTCCCGTAATTGATGGAGCCAGATTAATTACGGCTTTTACCTTTGCGGATACTAAATCACGCGCAGCTATTTCGTCTAGATCCTCATGGCAAATCACAGCAATTTGCCCCGGTCTAAGTCTCTTCACTAAATTTTTGGTTTTCCTATCCACCATAATGGACCCTCGAATAGATCCTTTTATCTTCTTAGCAAACAACTTTCAAGCCCTCCTATGCTTCTTCCTCCTCAACCCACTGATACAGAACAAAGGCACTAAAAATGGTTTTCCCTTCCCTTTCTAACGTATGGATTTGAAACGATAAAACCTCTAATTCATTTCCTTTAGCATACATATTAATCTGATCCGTTAAGACAAATTCGTTATCTGCAGTGAAGCTTTTTACCGTCCTCATCGTCTCACTCCAACCGTGATGTTATTTTTCATTGTTAACGAATTAGATGGATTCTATTCAAAATTTTGGTAGGTAGTCTGCGGATTCAGATAGTTTTTAAACAATTGGTCTTTGCTCATCACTAATATTTTGGGGTCCAGTTTTTTTCTGCCGTTGCCTGTACGAAACCCATGGCAAATATAATACATCGGAACCATATAAGATTTTTTCCAGCGACGGTAATAGTCATTGGTAATGGGAATACTGTCGAAACCAAGATGCCGGACACCGCGATTTAAGAGCGTAATTCCAATGACTCCTTTAATTTCTTCTGAACGCGGATGAAAATGAAGGTACTTCGCTAACCCAGGCATGGATTTTTCCACCGTTTGATAGACAAAAAAGGCTCTGCGTATCTCCGAATTCATGCCCACCATCTCCTTCATGAGGGCATAATTATACAGGTGGATCTTGAGCAATAGATCTCCCTGATGAATTTGTGTTCCGTCCAGTAAAGTAATCGGCTCTCCTCGGTAATAAATGGGCCGAACCCGAAACACATTTCCTCCATCTTTGTCGATGAATTGCAATCGATTGAATTGAAAATAAATTTGATCAATAATTCCCCAGAAGGGTAAGATAGTTTGGAACAATGGCTCCACCTCTTTTTCCCGGTCGATTCGTTTATGTATATTTTGTCCAATTTTCTCGTAAAAAAATCCACTTGCGCTTGCATGCAAAAAAGAGGTTGACCCATGGGTCAACCTCTTTCGTTGATTTATCTTATTATAACTGTGATGCCTTCTTCGTCGTCCATTTGAAATTCCAGTCCAGCGCTATAGGGATCCCGACCAAGATACTGATGAAGGTAAAAACGAACAGCTTCTATCAGGTTGCTCTCGATCAAAACCTGTTTCCGCTCCCCCACCCACACCTCAGCAGAATAGCCATAGTCTTCATCCCACATAAGCTCTACAGAAACCTCTTGTGGGGTAACCTGCCTTTTATCCGCAACATGCAGACAGATTGCATTAATTAAATCCTGTTCAGATAATTTTTGGCTTACCATGCTTTCTTATCCTTTTCCCTCTTTTGGTCACGGAAATAAGTGAAAGCTTTGACAATAAGCATCACAACAAAGGCAATTGCCAAGGCATTAATCAGTAGGCCCAAAATGGCTCCGAGTGCCCCCATGTTGCCAAATAAGCCTCCTAAAAGAAGTCCGGCAAGTCCTCCGTATAGTAATCCTTTCATAAAGCCACCTTTATTTGCAGTGGCTGCAGTAGCTGGTGATTTCGTCGTATTTGATGTTGGTGCATTTTGTTTATTGATGGTTGAATTCGAATTAGTTGAAGCTGGTGGTTTCGTTGGAGTTTGGTTAAATGACTTGATCCCCGATTTGTAACCCCTTTTTGCATCGGCATGGTCATCAATCCCTACCAAAGCACCTGGTGCAAAAACAAAAGCAAAAGCAACAACAAGAGCAAGTAATTTCTTCAGCATTCCCTATCTCCTTCTTGGTTATAATTTTACCTTATAAATATATATTACTACATGTCTTACTTAGAAGTAAACTCGGGAGAAAGAGGACGGGTGAAAAGCGCGGTAGACTAAATCAAAGAATACGAACGGTAAGAACTGTAATCATTACTTTTCACTCCAAATGCGCAACCTATAAAAGGGGTGAAATCACATGCCACAAGTTGAAGTAAAATGTTCTGTTGCCAACTGTAGTTTCTGGGGAAAGGGAAATAATTGCCAAGCACCATCTATTATGGTCGAAGTCGATCAACACGCTGATTACAATACCGAAATGTCCGCAGAATTCGGCGTTGACACCAGCCACCAGGATCATGCACCGACCTCTGCTGTAACCTGTTGCAAGACGTTTAAACCGAAAAAATAAATGAGAGGACCCGGATGATTTGGCCGGGTCCTTTTTTGCTATAACTTAACCTATATGTGGTATAAGCTCGATGAAGAACTTTTTTATTTTTTTCGGTTGGGGCTGAATCATGAATCGGGACTTTGATTCCTGGTTTTCTTCTCACCCTGTCCCAATTAGGGCTGATTCGGGACTAGCTTCCTTGATTTCCTTCTCACCCTGTCCAATTAGGCCTGAATCCTGACTCTTGATCATCCCTGACCTCAAAAACTTCCCCATCAAAAAAACCCTTCATTAATGAAGGGCTCTTGAATTACAAACTATAGAAACCAAGTGAAATAAAGCCGACTAATGCTGCAATTCCCGTTGCAACAGCAACATACATGGGATCTAACTCCTTTAGATAGCATTTGATTAGTATTTGTAGAATTCCCATTCTAAATCAGTATTAGTCATTTATTTCACAAATTAGACATATTTAATTCAATCTGTATAGTTTCGTTTCGACCCCAAAAGATCAGGCTTTTTTCTCAAATAAAGGATCTCCAGTCCGCTCACAAAAAAACGCCTTCTATTCGCCTGGAAAACCGACAAATAAAAGACGCTATCTCCCACTTCTTAATTACTTTTAACCCTTTGTTACCGCTTACCGAAAACGTTTACTTACTCCTTACCCTTTCATCCTACACGGTTCTCGATCCGCAGTTTGTCTGCGACCATCGCAATGAACTCGCTATTCGTTGGTTTCGCCTTGGAATTACTAACAGTGTAGCCAAACAGGCTACCTATAGAGTCCATGTTGCCACGAGACCAAGCTACTTCAATGGCATGACGAATAGCGCGTTCTACGCGGCTGGCTGTTGTATTGAATTTTTTGGCGATGTCCGGATATAGAACCTTTGTAATCGAGCCTAATAGTTCCACATCATTGTAAACCATGGTGATGGCTTCCCTTAAATACATATAACCTTTGATATGGGCTGGCACGCCAATTTCGTGAATAATGGCAGTGATATTCTGGTCCAATGATTTCCCTTTAGGTGCAGCTTGAGAAGGAACCTTCATTACGGTTTTCAAAGTATATGTATGATTACTGTTTGCCACTTGACGAATGCGATTGGCCAGTACTTCCATGTCAAATGGCTTCAGGATGTAATAGGAGGCCCCTAATTCAACTGCTTTCTTCGTTACTTCTTCTTGTCCAAAAGCGGTGAGCATAATCACTTTAGGCTGATCTTTGGAATTTATGCTACGAATATGTTCAAGTACAGCAAGCCCATCCAAATGCGGCATGATAATATCAAGTATTAATACATCTGGTATACCTTCAGTTTCGAAAATTTTAAAAACTTCATTGCCATTAAAGGCTACACCCATGACTTCCATGTCACCTTGGCTATTAATATAATCTTTAAGAAGTTCAATAAACTCTCTATTATCATCAGCTAAAAGTACTTTTATCTTACTCAATGAACGTTCCTCTCCTTTAAGTAAATTTTCGATCAGCTTCTCCTGTAACATTTTCGACAAAGGTATTTCAGTTCCTGCTAATAAAATTAAATTCCTTAATTTTTTTTAGTTTTTATGTGTTTTCGACGGATTTCTCCTTTTTTCGGTGTTTTTCCATGCAAAAAGACCTAAGGCTTTAACTAGCCTTAAGTCCCTTTTTACTTTCCATTTCCACTCCAGCGTCTTTTAACATCCATTCTATAAATAAACCGTAACCGCTTGTCGGGTCATTGACAAAAACATGTGTCACAGCGCCGACTAGTTTCCCATTTTGAATAATTGGGCTTCCGCTCATCCCCTGGACGATTCCACCCGTTTTTTTCAATAAATCAGGATCCGTGACTTTAATAATCATCCCTTTTGTTGCTGGAAACTGTTGCTGGATGACGTTTACTATTTCGATATCAAACTTTTCAACTTTTTGCCCTTCTACAACGGTAAGGATTTCCGCTGGTCCTTCTTTTACCTCTTCCGTCAAAGCAATCGGGATTGGCTCTTTCACCATGTTGTTATCAGGATAGGTATCCATTGTTCCAAAGATCCCGAAAGGTGAATTCTTAACAATATTTCCCAGTTTCTTTCGCTCATCTTTAAAAATCGCAAATTTTTCACCGGGGGCTCCATTTTGCCCTTTTTCAATTGATGTAACCTGTGATTGAACGATATGTCCATCCCCAACAACTATCGGTTTACCGGTGTCAATATCTGAGATTACATGACCAAGTGCACCATATTTTTTGGATTCCGGATCATAAAAGGTAAGGGTCCCAACCCCGGCTGCACTATCCCGAATATAAAGCCCCATTCGGTATGCTTTGTCTTTGGCATCAAAAGCAGGGGTCAGTTCAACCTCAATCTTCCCTTCGCCTCTGGCCAGCAGCAGGGACAACGGTTTTTTCTTTTCCCCTGCCTCTTGCACTAATTCGCCTACCTCTTCAATATCATTGATATACATCCCATTGATTTTCAATATCATGTCCCCAACATGAATTTTTGCCGCTTCCCCCGGGGATACTTTGTTCGTGCCATCATCCACAAGATGATGACCTACAACTAATACGCCAGCGGTTTGCAGCTGAACCCCAATGGATTGCCCTCCTGGATAGACCTTAAGGTCTTTAAGGACATTGACACTCATTGTTTTGATCGGAACATTGCCAACTTTTAAGGCAATTTTTGATTGACCAGATTGCTTGGAATTAATGGTTACAGGTGAATTAAATTTAAGGTTAGTTTCTTTTTTCGAAGTTCCATTAATGCCTACAATATCCGGATCGCTAGTCGTTACCGAACCCGAAACTGGCATGGAGAGGTTAATATTCTTTACAGAACCTTCAAAAAGGCGAATTTCATCAGGAAGAGAGGCAAATTCCTGAAAGGGTGTTGAAAAAATGGTTAGGACGGATAAGGCGACTAAAAGAAAACCTAACCATTTTTTTTTGATTTTGCTTGACAACGGGTATCACACTCCTACCTTCCCTTACCTACACCTCCATCAAGACGGTATTTATAATCTTACCTTCTACCGCTTCATTTATTACTGAAATGTGTAGGATTCACTATAGGAAAGGATGGAAGTGAAACAATTCCTAGCCAATAGAAAGCACTATTTTTCCACGAATTTTTCCCTTTACCTGTTCTGCCAAAGATAACATTTCCTCGGCATGTTTTATCGTCGTATCTGTGACCTCAACCCCGCCCAGAAGACGTGCCAATTCACTTGTTCGTTCAGGCCTTGCAAGAAGTTGAACTTTGGTTTGTGTCTCCAAATCAGTAGACGTCTTAGAAATTAGATAATGGGCGTCAGCCATACAAGCCATCTGTGGCAAATGGGTGATACACAAAATCTGCTTCTGCTTAGAAATCGCAACAAGCTTTTCCGCAATCGCCTGAGCCGCTCGGCCGCTCACCCCTGTATCCACCTCGTCAAAAATAAAGGTTTCCACGGGTTCCACATCAGCCAGGATCGATTTCATCCCCAACATGATCCGCGAGAGCTCTCCCCCAGAGGCAATTTTTGCCACAGGCCGAAGAGGTTCACCAGGATTGGCCGAAATCAAAAATTCAACATGATCGATCCCTTGATCGTTGACGCGTACTTTTTGCCCGAACACCTCGAGGCCATCTTCATCCGCGATTGTTCTTACTTCAATGGAAAATTTAACTTTTTCCATCTGCAGATCTCTCAACTGGTTTTCTATCTTCCCCGCCAATTCCACCGCTGTTTCCTGCCGCCTCCTGGAAAGTTCCATCGCTTCCAATGCCAGGTCTTGTGACAGCTCTTGACGTTTCCTCATTAATTCCTCTAATTTTTGTTCGCGATTTTGGATCATTTCTAATTCTTCTTCAATCTCTGAGGCGTATTCAAGGATTTCTTCAATATCCTTTCCGTACTTTCGCTGCAGACGCTTAATCTCGGCCAACCTTGTTTCGATTTGCTCCAATCGATAGGGTTCAAATTCGGTTTGCTCCCGGTAAGATCGCAAGCTTCTTGCTAAATCCTCCATTTGATAAAAAGCAGTTTCAAGCATAACTGCCATTTCCTTAATCCTCTCATCGTAGGTGGAAACGGTTTCTAAATGCGATAACGCCAACCCAGCCCAATCCAAAGAAGCATGTTCTGCAGCAAGAGCATGATAGGCATCATCTATTCCCTTGAATAAACGCTCGCTATTGCTCAGACGAATTTTTTCCGCATTCAGTTCTTCATCCTCACGAAGCTGCAGATTAGCCTCCGATATCTCTTGCAATTGGAAGGAAAGCATATCTTGTCGTTGGGCTAAATATTTTTCGTTCTGAGAAAATTTTTCATATTCAGCCAGTACTGTTTGATATTCGTTGTACAATTTATGATAATCCTTCTTCACCTGGGCAAGATCTTTCCCGGCAAAGGCATCCAACCAGCTTAAATGGCGATCGGCCTGCATTAACAACTGATGGTCGTGCTGACCATGCAGGTGGACAAGCCAAGGGCCGATTTCCTTTAGTACAGCCAATGGAACCAATTGTCCATTGATCCGGCAAATACTCTTTCCTGCCAATGTGATTTCCCGTCGTAAAATTAATAAATCGTCCTCGAAAACTTCGATTCCCAATTCAAGCAGTAGAGGAAGGACAGGATGGTTTGCTTCAATCTCAAAAAGCCCTTCAATTTCTGATTTTTTTTCCCCATAACGGATAAATTCGGTGGAACCTCGTGCACCTGTTAACAAGCCAAGGGCATCGATCAGAATCGATTTACCAGCACCGGTTTCGCCTGTCAAGATGTTCAAGCCTTTTTGAAAAGAGATTTTCGCTTGCTTAATAACTGCTAAATTTTTAATGGATAACTCAATTAGCATGGAAATTCCCCCTACAACATGTCCAAAAATCTTTTGCAGGTAACGTCGGCTGCCCCCTTGCTGCGGTTAATAATGAGGATCGTATCATCACCACAAATCGTGCCCAAAATTTCTTCCCAATCCAGATTATCAATCAATGCACCAATCGCGTGCGCATTTCCAGGCATCGTTTTCATTACTAACAAATTGTCCGCTTGATCAATACTAACAAAGCTGTCCATTAAGGTCCTTTTCAATTTTTGCTGCGGATTGAATCGTTGATCGGCTGGCAAAGAATATTTATAACGTCCGTCATTTGTTGGCACCTTGACCAGATGGAGTTCCTTAATATCCCGTGACACAGTGGCCTGTGTCACGTTATAGCCGAGCGAACGTAATGAATCAACCAATTCATCCTGGGTCTCAATATCATGGTTAGCTATAATCTCACGAATTTTGATATGTCGTTGTCCTTTGTTCATGGATACTCCCCCATTAGTTTTTTTCGAACAACATCAAAAAAGCTGCTTTCCGGCCATTTGATTAAAGTGGTTTGGTATTGAGATTTACGAATCAAAATCTCATCACCCACTTCCAGTTTACATCCGATTTGACCATCCACGGTAAAACCGATATCTTGATGTGTTGCATCAATCACAATGCGCATCACTTCCTCCCCAGAGACAATCATTGGTCTAGAGGTTAAGGAATGTGGAGCAATCGGTGTGATGATCATCAACTGAATATCTGGTGCAACAATCGGGCCACCCGCTGATAAGGAATACGCGGTGGAGCCTGTCGGGGTGGAGACGATTAGCCCATCGCCGGTAAAAGTGGTAATATGCAAATCACCAACATATGTTGCGCATTTGATCATTCGGCTGAACGTTCCTTTGGCAATGCAAATATCGTTAAGTGTATGATATTCCTCTAGTTTTTTCCCTTTTCTGAATAGCTCCGCCTGTATCATCATGCGATTCTCTAAACGATAATTTCCCTGCAAAATGTTTTCCACTGCTGCTGGCAGGTCTTGCGGCTCTGCCTCAGAAAGAAAACCAAGATTGCCAAGATTAATCCCAAGGATAGGAAGGGAATGAGAACACAAATCACGGGCAATTCCAAGCAGAGTCCCATCCCCCCCTAGAACAAACATTAACTGGGCTTCTTTTGGAAAATCAGAACGCTTGCGTACAAGTTCTGCTCTGCCCAGAAAATCACCAACAAATGGCTCGACAATCACTTTACATCCTTTTTGTTCCAAAAGAAAAACAATGTCCTTGGCGAATTTTAAAGCCCCTGTTTTATCCTTATTGACCGCTAAGCCAATGGTGGTCACGCTAGAACCTCCTTTAACACCCAACCTTCTCCCTTCTATTATACAATTTTAATTAGATATTTGCATAAAAATACAAAAAAGCCGGAGTTACCGGCTTTTATTCCAAACGGCTATGTGCCCTGCTGACTAATTCCTTAATTTCCTCAATAGTCAGCGAGGTTTCAGGTTCTTCATCCCCCCAGGTTAAATGAAGAAGAAATTCAATATTTCCTTCCCCACCTGTAATAGGGGAAAAATCAAGGCCTCTAACTTTATAATTTAATCCCCTGGCATATTCTACCATATTGAACAACACCTGTTCATGAATCCGTGGATCTCGGACAATCCCATTTTTTCCTACCTGCTCTCTTCCCGCCTCAAACTGAGGTTTAACAAGTGCCATCACCTGTCCGCCTTTACTAAAAAAGCGGCTTAATACAGGAAGAATAATTTTCAGCGAAATAAAGGACACATCGATCGTTGCAAAGGTTGGTATTTCCCCTGTTAACTGTTCAGGCTCCAAATGACGGAAATTCGTTCTTTCCATCACAATTACCCGAGAATCGGAGCGCAGCTTCCAATCTAATTGCCCGTAACCTACATCAATTGCGTAGACCAACTTTGCGCCATTTTGTAAGGCACAATCTGTAAAACCACCCGTTGAGGAACCAATATCAAGTACGACGGCATCTTCAAGTTTTAGATTAAAGACTTCAATTGCTTTCTCAAGCTTTAGTCCTCCCCTGCTCACGTAGGGATGGACTTCTCCCTTTACTTTGATCGGTAGCGTCTCGTCAATCTTGGCACCGGGCTTATCACACCGCTCTTCACCCACAAAGACGAGCCCAGCCATTATGGCTCTTTGCGCTTTTTCTCTGCTGGGGAAAAAACCCTGTTCTACAAGGAGGACATCAATCCGTTGTTTTTTACTCATTTAAGCTCTCTGCCTCTTTTTGGGCCATAATTTCATCGTCTGTTGGGCGATCTTCTCTGGTGTGAGGCCAGCTTCGATCCGTTGTTCGATGACGCTCCCCTGCTCGATCAAAACATCCCCAACACCAATAGGATTCACAACCATATCATGATATCCTTCTTCAGCGTAGAATTCCAGCACGGCTGAACCAAATCCTCCGGAAACAGCCGCTTCCTCAACGGTAATCACGTGATACTTTTCTTTCGCTAAACGCAAAAGCAGATCACGGTCTAATGGTTTTACAAACCGGGCATTGACAATCATCGGCTGGATCCCCTCAGAGCGCAGCATATCTGCAGCTTCTTCAGCAACCTGAACCATCGTTCCAAGGGCAAGAATAGCCACTTCCGTTCCGGGTCGAACAATTTCCGATTTACCAATTGGCACTAAAGTAAATTCCGCATCCATCGGAACGCCTAAGCCGTTCCCCCGCGGATAGCGAACCGCAATCGGTCCCTGATTATATTGCAAGGATGTATAAATCATATGTTGAAATTCATTTTCGTCCTTCGGCATCATTAATACCATATTAGGCTGACTTCGAAGAAAACCTATATCATATAAGCCATGATGGGTCTCCCCATCCTCCCCGACAAAACCAGCACGGTCAATAGCAAAAAACACATTCAAATTTTGTCTTGCAACATCATGAACCACCTGATCATAGGCACGCTGCAAGAAGGTCGAATAAATTGCACAAACTGGTTTAATTCCTTGCGTAGCCAAACCGGCAGCCATCGTTACAGCATGCTGCTCTGCAATCCCCACATCAAAGAAACGCTCAGGAAAACTTTCAGCGAACTTGGTAAGTCCCGATCCCCCTGGCATGGCTGGCGTAATTGCCACAACCCTTTCATCCTGTTCAGCCAAACGCATCATCGTATTGGCATAAACACTTGGATAGGAAGGTGGACCCGGTTTTTTAACCATTTCGCCTGATTCAATCTTGTAGGGGCTTGCGCCGTGCCATGCATAGGAATCTTCCTCTGCGGGAGCGTAGCCTTTCCCTTTTTTCGTAATCACATGAACAAGGATTGGGCCCTCCATCTGTGATGCCTGTTTCAAGCATTCGAGCAATTCATTGATGTTGTGCCCATCAATCGGTCCAAGATAAGTGAAGCCGAGTTCTTCAAAGAGTATACCGGAAACTAAAAGATACTTTAGCGTATCCTTTATTTTTTCTGCTGTTTTCGCCAATTTCCCGCCTACCGCGGGGATCTTCTTTAGAAGCAGTTCTAATTCCTCTTTTGCTTTACGGTAATTA
>Ga0180215_1000188_pt1 | contig 88748 bp, 70 predicted proteins | sample eDN3rd37CBELigBY_FD_128871 | JGI IMG/M metagenome (GOLD analysis project Ga0180215, IMG submission 128871) | Enriched backyard soil microbial communities from Emeryville, California, USA - eDNA 3rd pass 37_C BE-Lig BY (version 2) (version 2) | ecosystem: Environmental > Terrestrial > Soil >...
ATCGTCATCGCGGCGATACCCGTTGTGGTGGTGGCGTGGCGGGAGGGACGTTGAGGACGCTTGGGACGAGGTGATCTCGTAGGGACAGGTCTAAGACCTGTCCGCGCCCGCAGGCGACGGTCGGAAAGTCGCACAGTTCCCACACGAGCGCAGAAGTTGTCGACTCATGGCAAATGTCCCATAGGTTTGCCTTCGCCTGCGGGCGCGGACAGGTCTTAGACCTGTCCCTACGAGATCACCACGTCGCTAATTCCGACGCTTTCACTCGGATTGCACTACAATACCGGGCAGGGAGCCGAGGGATCGTACTGAATGGTTGTGACGTGGTGAGCACAAAGAGCATTGTGCTGGCAGGCGCGACGAAGCAATTTGCGGGTGGCGCCCGGCCGGCGGTCTGGGATGTGTCGTTCGACGTCGAGCCGGGTGAGATCATTGCCCTGCTGGGGCCGAGTGGCTGCGGTAAGACGACGACGCTGCGGCTGATCGCCGGCTTCGAGCGGCTCGATGCCGGCACCGTCACGATCAACGGTAGCTTGATGGACGATGGCCGGAGTCACGTCGCCCCCGAAAAGCGTAGCGTCGGGATGGTCTTCCAGGATTTTGCGCTCTTCCCGCATCTGACCGTTGCCGGCAACATCGGCTTTGGCCTCGTCCGTGTCTCGAAGCGCGAGCGCGAGTCGCGGGTGCGTGAACTGGCCGAACTGGCCGGTCTCAGCGAATTGCTCGACCGCTACCCACATCAGCTCTCCGGCGGACAGCAGCAGCGTGTCGCGCTGGCTCGTGCCCTTGCGCCGAAGCCGGACGTGCTGCTCCTCGACGAGCCATTCTCCAACCTCGACACCGAACTGCGCGTCCAGATGCGGACTGAGGTGCGCGATCTGCTCAAGGCGGTCGGGACGACAGCGGTGCTCGTCACCCACGACCAGCAGGAGGCGATGACGGTTGCTGACCGAATGGCCGTCATGCTGGGCGGCCGGATCGAACAGATCGACGCGCCCGACGTCGTCTACCATTACCCGGCGACACGAGCAGTCGCCAGTTTCGTTGGTCTCGGCACGTTCGTCCCGGCCCGGATTGCTGGCGCGGTCGCGAATTCCGACGTCGGTCAGTTCACGATCGACGGCCCGCCGGGGCCTGATAGCGTTGACCTGCTGCTACGCCCGCGTGACGTGACGCTCACGGTTGATCCAGACGGGATCGCGGTGGTCCAGTCGCGCGTCTTCCATGGGGCGGAGTTCACCTACCGCGTGCAACTACCCTGCGGGGTCGTATTGCAATCGAATCAGCCGTCGCACGTCGATATCTCCCCCGGAACTCGGGTCAGTGTTCGCTGCGCGAGGGTCCGGCTGGCCGCGTATGACGCGAGTGCGCGTATCGCGCTGACGACGGCAGCTGGCTTTCCGACGGCATTCAGCGAGATGGCATCTGGTGTCGCCAGTGTGACCAGCACCTCGTAGCGCGGGCGCTAGTCCAGAATTCCGATCAAGGTCATCAGCACGAAGAGGACGAAGGCTGCGCCGACCAGAACGGCGAGGGCGATCATGACGGTTGCCCATCCAGAGCGATGTTTCGTTTCCATGCGGTACTCCCGATCTATCTCAGCGGCGGTCTGGAAGTGTTGTCTCGTTGCAGCCAATGTCGCGTTGCGTCATGGTCAGTTACGATGCATGTGATGTGCCAGTGTTCGTCCAGACGCTAAGCATCTGGTGATCTGGACGAAGGATCTGCAATGTAGTCGTTGCTTTGGGGTGAGAGGTTCTGCCGGTATGCGTGGGTCCATGACGGTGATGATCGTGATCGCGCTGGTTGTGGCGTTCCTCGTTGCCTGCGGGAATGACGACGATCAACCGACACCTACCCCCACGCAGGAACCTGCCCCGAGTGGCGTTGTCGTGACGTTTCAGGTGGTTGACGAGGAGTTCCGCGTTCGTCTGACCGATCCGGACGACATCGCCATCGCTCGTCAGTTGCTGGCTGGTGAGGAGGCGCCGTCGATCCCGAATGGCGTCGTCGTCCGTGGCGAGACGGATGTCAACACCGGTTACTCCTGGCACATTGATCCGGCGACGGTTGAGTTCGCTGACGTCACGGTCGAGGTTTGCGATGGCCTCCCGTCGGACGTCGAGTCGGGCACGATTACGTCGGATCGCTACTGCCCGTGGGCCGCGCAGGTAATTGACATCGCTGAGTAACCGTCCCCACGAAATCCCGTGCTGCATTCGCCAGCTCAATGACCACATCCGGGCCTGGTTTCGTTAGTCCGGGACTCGGCATGCGGCTTGCTTTGTACACTCCACGCAGGTCAGGCGTGCAGCACCGATTCGGACGAGTTGGCGCGGGGTGCGCTGCCGGATGCAGTGGAGTTGCCTGACCTGCGGACTGGAAACGGCGACGACCAGCATGAGAGAGGTGCTGGGGGTAGTTCGAGAGCCATCATCGGCGCTCAACGTGTTGCCGGCAGGAAGGAAGGCGGCAAGCCACGGTGACGAAACAGGGGCCATTGTCAACCGGGATCGCCGGGCTCGATGTCCTGCTCAATGGTGGGTTTCAGCAGGGGGCGATTGTGCTCGTTGTTGGTGTTCCCGGCAGCGGGAAGACGATCCTCGCGCAGCAGATCGCGCACCATCGCGCCTCGCTTGGCGACCGTGTCCTCTTCCTGATCGGATTCTCCGAAACGCAGGACAAACTCATCGCCCACGGGCGCGACTTTACGTTCTTCAAGGGCGAGCATCTCGGCCGCGAGATCGTGTTCGGGAACCTGATCGATCTGCTCCGAGCCGGTATCGAAGAGACCGAGGATGCGATTGTCGCGATGGCCCGCCAGCATCGAGCCAAGCTGGTTGTCCTCGATGGCTTCACCGGTATCCGGATGAGTCTCCCGGACGAGCCGACTCCGGGGGCATTTCTCTACTCGCTTGGCAACAAACTCGCACTCCTCGGCGCGACCACGATCGTCACCTCCGAAGGAGATCTCCAGCGAAATACCTATGAGCCGGAGTACACCGTCGCGGATGCCATCATCGGTGTCGGCAGGGTGCAGGCTGGTCTACGCGACAGGCGGCTGATCGACATCAACAAGGTGCGCGGTGTCGCACCGTTGCTGGGTCGGCATGTCTTCACCCTCGACTCACGTGGGGTCACCGTTTATCCGCGGCTGGAGACGATTGTTCAGCGGCGCGAGGACTGGACACAGGGGATCATGCCGATCGGCGTTCCCGGTCTCGACGGGTTGCTCGGTGGTGGGCTGACCCGGAGTACGAGCACCGTCATCGCTGGAAGTCCGGGAACGGGCAAGACGATGCTCGGGCTGCACTTCCTCGCCGAGGGGACGCGGCGAGACGAACCGTCGTTGATGGTCGAGTTCATTGAGGATGCCGCCCAGTTGCGGGCTCAGGCGCGGATGTTCGGCCTGGATGGTCTCGTCATTACCGACGATGGCCCGTCAACCCTCCTTGAGATTCCGGCCTACGAGATGGAAGCCGATGTCATCGTTCATCGTCTCACCGAGGTTCTCGATCGGCGTGGTATCCGGCGGCTCGTAATCGACTCAGCCACCGAACTTCTGCGCTCGGTCGACCCGAGCCGGCAGACTGACTTCTTCGCGGCGCTGGTCGATGCATTGCGAGCGCGTGATGTCACGAGTCTGTTCACGTTCGAAGTTCCAACGATAGTTGGAGCTGACCTGACGTTTGCGAACTCGCCATTGGCCGGGCTGGCGGAAAACCTGATCCTGCTCCGACAGACTGAGATCGACGGCGGGCTTCGTCGATCGATCGCCGTTCTCAAATTGCGGTTTGGTATCGCCGATCATGCGTTTCATCAGTATGCGATCCGCTCCCCGCAGGGGATCGAGGTCTTCGAGTCGCAGGCGCCGTCCGACGCCCAGATCAGGGATGGCGCAAACCCGATGACATCTGCTCATGTTGGAAGGTCGTCGGGTGACAATGGCACTTGAACCGCGGGCGCGGATACTGATCGTTGACGATGACCGGCCGATTCGCGACCTGCTGGCGACGGTGCTGGAGGAAGCCGGCTACGAAATCACCCAGGCGTTCAACGGGCGACACGCGCTCGACATACTGGCGGACGCACGTCCGGACCTCATCATCTCCGACTTGATGATGCCGGTGATGAACGGTGTGGCGCTCTGCGAGTATGTCAAGGAACACAGCGACATCGCCTTCATCCTGATGAGCTCGGCATCGAACGGCACGGAGTCCGGCGACCACGACGCCTTCATCGCCAAGCCGTTTGACCTCGACTCCCTCGAATCCCTCATCGAGACGGTATTGAGGCGGTAGGTGTTAGGTGTTAGCCATTAGCTGTTAGCCGTTAGTTTGTCCGTGGGTATCGGACGGGTTGACCCTCTTGATACAGATGAACCGGCTAACGGCTAATGGCTAATGGCTAATGGCTAACCGCTCCGCAAAAACCGGGCGCCAGCGGATCCAGATGGCGAGCAGGAGCAGGGCGAAGGAGGCGAGGGCGAGCAGCGGCTGGAGTGGTTCGAAGATCGAGATTGCGCCGCTCGTGCCAAGCAGCAGGACGATGATCTTGTTGCAGGTCGGGCATCCGATCGCGAGGAACGACAGCAGCCCGCCAACCGTCGCCCGGCCCTGCTGAATCGAGCAGGCGCGGGTCTGTGGCAGTGCATATGAGGCCGCCAGGATACCCGCCAGCAGCGCCGTCACGACCAGAAAGAGATAGTCCTGCGTCCGGACCGGCGTCATCCGCCCGAAGAACGGGTTCGGGATGACATCCGTCGGGATACCGATCGTCAGCGCGGCAAACGCGGCACCGAGCGCGCCGTAGAGCAGCGCGCTCGGGAGGTATGGTCTGATCTCACTGACTGGTTTCATCTTCCCTCTCCGGCTGCGACGTGTCCGATGATTGTGTCGCAATCGGGGAGGGAATGCCAGAGGTTCGGGACGTGGGACGCGGGACGCGTGGGTTTTCAGATTCGCGTCCCGCGTCCCACGTCCCGAGTCCCGAATCCCGCGCTTACTCCTCGACGATCATCGCCGTGACCATGCCGAACATGCCATGGTCCGACTCGGCGTGCGAGAGGACGTGGCAGTGGAAGGCCCAGACGCCAGGTTCGGTCGCGTCGACGATAACCTCCCAGCGCTCGCCAGGTGCCACGTTGAGGGTGTCGCAGAGCCACGGCATCGGCTGGAGGTAGCCATCCTTGGCGACAACCAGTTGTGGCATGCCGTGCAGGTGCATCGGGTGGATCATCAGGCCCTCGTTCATGTAGCGGATGAGGACCTTCTCACCCTTCTTCGCCACAATTGGCTGGGTAGCGGGGAAGCCCTTGCCGTTGATCGTGAAGCCGCCCAGCGGGCCGTCGTTCAGGATCATCGTGAACTCCCGGTCGAAGGCCGGCCGCGTCGACGGGTCCTTCGGTTCGACGATGAACGCGCCCAGCAGACCCATCGTCACCTGGAAGGCGGCGTTGTGGTGCGAGTGGTACATGTGCGAGCCGGCGTTACCATCGCGCAACTGGAACTCGTAGGTAAACGTCTCGCCCGGCTTGATCGGCGGCTGAGTGATGAACGGGACACCGTCCTGGCTGTTTGGAACCATCAGGCCGTGCCAGTGGACCGCCGTTGACTGCGGCAGATTGTTGGTGACGTTGATGCGCACCTTATCGCCCTCAGTCGCGCGGATTTCTGGTCCCGGGACGACGTTGTTGTAGGCCCACGCTTCGTAGAACTTGCCCGGTTCGACTTCCCACTGGATGACATCGCAGGTCAGGTCGAAGACCTTGACGTCGCCGTCCATCGTGTACTCGAGTGGCTGGCCGCCGAGTCCCTCGGTCGCGGCCGGGAAGGCGAGGACACCTGCCTCGTGCATCCGGTCCATCTCGTCGTTGTCGAACTCTTCCTCAGCGGGGGGCGCCGCCGCTTCGCCATCAGCGGCGATGGTGAACGTGCCGACCATCCCGGCCTGAGCGTGTCCGGGGACCGCACAGATGAAATCGAACTCCCCGGCCTCGGTCGGCGTGAACTCGACCACCATCGTCTCGCCAGATCCGGCGCCCGCATAGGGGTTTCCGGCGGCGGCGGCAGTGTCCCAGATGCCCTGCATCCGGGAGTTGAATCCGGCTGGTTCCTCGACGGCGGTTAGGCCATCGACGGGCATTCCCTCGGCGTACCAGTCGTGCTCGATTGCGCCGTCGTTGATGAAGGTGAGCCGGACCAGTTGACCGACCGACGCGCTAAGGGCCGTCGGCGTGAACTTCAGGTCCTGAGCCGTGATCGTCAATTCGGTAGTTGCAGGCGCTGCGCCATGGTTGGCGTGGTCCGTCACCGGCGAGGCCGCCGGTGGCGTGACGACAAGGCCACCGGTGTTGACGGTGCGAGTCGCGTTGTCGTCATCATCAGTGCCGCAGGCGTTGATCAGCATCGCGGCTGCGGGTAGACCGAGACCGAAGATGCCGGCTTGCTTCATCAGCGTGCGTCGGTTAAATCGCGTCGTGTAGATCTTGTCTGACATATGAGATCGTTTGTTCCTCCACCTGCTTCCGGGGGATCCATCCGGACGAACAATTCGGTGCTGGTTCGCTAACTCGTTGCCTGCATCTGTCGCCGCTGCCGGCCGACCTCCGTTCCTTCGTGTTGTGCGGCCTTACCGCTCCATGGTTTCCCGACGATCGGCAGTACCCAGCGGTCCAGGCCGATCCAACCAGCCGTTTTCCATGCCAGCATCAGGACGATCGCGAGAATGAAGAGGAAGGGGTTCGTCGATGCCGCACCGGCCAGCATGAAGTTGACGTTGAGAAAGCTGCCGAGGAATGCCGACGCACCAGTCGCGAGTCCAAGAATCAGCGCGATGCCGATCAGGGTTTCGCTAACCGCGATCGCCGGGCCGACCCACGTGTACCACTCGTGATCGAGCATGAACTGAACGATGTCGCGGTACCAGTCATAGGCCATCGGCGGTCGGCTGGCTTCCGGCACGTTGATCGAGCGCTCCCAGAACGCTCGGACCGCCGTGCCGCTACTCATCCATGCGTCTTCCTGGAGTTTCTGCCGGCCGGAATCGAGCCAGAGCCAGCCGAGATAGACGCGCAGAACGAGCCAGAGCCATGCGAACCGGGTATCGCCGAACAGCAGCCGCGCAACGGGTGGGTCCTCGACGACATTTCGTTTTCGGCTCCGACGCCCACCTCTGTAGCCGCTCATGGTGTCCTGCTTTTCGTTGCGCCGACAACAAAACCTGTCGTAATGGTGCGTCGAACTGGAGCAACCGGACACGACCGGCAGGGTGGTTGTTGTCGGACGCGAGCGGGTAGTTCGCGCCCTACCCAAACGGGTGGGAAACTCGTAGGGACAGGTCTAAGACCTGTCCGCGGCCTGCAGGCCGGCGGTTCAACACAGGCGTATTCGATCCACGAGCGCAGACGTTTGCGCCCTGTTCCGAGTCCGGGTTATCAACGCGACGGCCTGCGGGCCGCGGACAGGTCTTAGACCTGTCCCTACGAAGGAGCCCATACGAAGGAGCACGAACGACAGCCCGGCGGCCATAACGGCCGCCGGGCTGTCTCGTTGTGAGATGACGTGCTGGATTAGTCGGCAAGGATCGGGTCGAGGCCGAGGCCGTCGATCTCACCATCGATTGGTGCTGGGACGACGTTCGGACGTGAGCCTTCGATGTGGAACTCCGGCAGCCACGAGAGCCAGGCTGGCAGGTACCAGTTGCGGTTGCCGAGTAGCGCCATCGACGCCGGGACGAGGATCATTCGGACGATCGTCGCGTCGAGGAAGACAGCGGCCGCGAGGCCGAAGCCGAACTGTTGCAGGTTGGCGAGGTCAGCCGCCGCGAAGCCGCCGAAGACACCGACCATGATGAGCGCCGCGCTGGTGATCAGTCGTCCGGTGGACTGGAGCCCTCGGGCAACCGCCAGTTCGTTGTCGCCAGTAAGGTCGAACTGCTCCTTGATCCGGCTCAGCAGGAAGACGTGGTAGTCCATCGAGAGGCCGAACAGGACGCAGAAGAGGAACAGCAGGACGAACGCCTCGATCTGGCCGACCTGCTGGAACCCGAGCAGGTCCGCGCCGATTCCCTTCTGGAAGACGGCCACCAGCAGACCGTAGGAGGCGAAGACCGAGAGCAGGTTCATGACGATTGCCTTGATCGGCACGACGACCGAGCGGAAGGCGACCAGCAGGAGCAGGAAACTGATGATCAGGACGAAACCGATCACGATCGGGAGGTAGTCACGCGCTAGGCCAATGACGTCGATCATCGCGGCGGTGTCGCCAGTCACCCGCGCTTCGGCGTCGATGGCGTCGAAGTGGGCCGGGATGTACTCATTGCGCAGGCGGTTGACGGCGTCGACGGCCTGCTCGCTGTCACCGTTGCCGGAGATTGCGATATCGATGCGCAACAGGTCGTTGTTCTTCGACGTCACCATCGTTGCCGCGCCGAAGGAGGGGTCGGCATCCAGCGTGCTGAGCAGGCCATCGACGGCGTTCTGGACGGCTGGCGTCGTGACATCGGCGGCGTCGATGACGATCGTGGCCGGCTGGTAGTCTGCGCCGGGGAACTCGTTCTGGAAGATGTTGACGGCCTGAATGCTGTCGGACTCCTCCGGCAGGTTGGCCAGGTTCGCGTGGCCAAGGTCCATCGAGAAGGTGAAACTCCCCAGCAGGAGCAGGATACCGGCGGAGACGGCCAGGCTGACGACTGGTCGGCGCATGACGACGCGGGACGACCATGCCCAGAAGCTGGAGCGGGCGCTGCTGGTCATCGTGATAGCGGTTTGCCGGTAGCCCACGAACGGGATCTTCAGCCGGTTGATCCGGTCGCCGAGCAGGCGCAGGACAGCCGGCAGGAGGGTCAGCGTCATCAGGACCGAGACGAGGACGACGGTGATGGCACCCAGGACGCTGGTCATCAGGTTCCACGGCACGACCAGCATGCCCAGCAGCGAGATGACGACGGTCAGGCCCGAGAAGAGAACAGCTTTGCTGGCGGTCTCCCCGGCACGGGTGATGGCGTCCACGATCTCGAGGCCGTGTTCGCGCTCTTCCCGATAGCGAGAGACGATGAAGAGGATGTAGTCGATCCCGACCGCCAGTCCAATCATCCCGATCATCTGGATCACGGCGGCGTTGAGGTCGAAGATATGCGAGGTCGCCATCGCCACACTGGTCGTCACCAGCAGCGCCACGATCGTCAGGATGATCGGCAGGCCAGCTGCAACCAGCGTCCCGAAGACCACCAGCATCACGATCAGTGCGACGACGATGCCGATCGACTCACCTCGGGCCATACCTTCTTCAGCGGTTGAGTTGATCGTCTCCGTCACGCTGGCGGTACCGAGCGTCAGGACCTCGAATCCAGGAGCGGGTGTCTGCAGGTCGTGGATCGTCTCCAGCACCGGCTTCGCATCCTGGATGGCGTCGACCGGGTCACCGGCCAGCGTCGTGACAAGCACCGTCCGTTTGCGGTCGAAGGAGACGAGACCGTTCTCGCCGGTGTCGTAGTAGGTCGAGACACTCGTGACTTCCTCATGCGCGCTGATCGCTGATGCGACATTCGCGACGACAGCCTCGAAGGCCGGGTCATCAACGGTCAGGCTCTCCGATGAGACGATGACGCGCTCCTGGGCGGGGTCCTCCTCGCCGCCGTTGAGCCGCTCGGTGATCAGGTCGTTGGCGACCCGCGATTCGAGGTCGATCCGGAACTCTTCGTTCATCGAGAAGCGGTTGCCGTTGGTGGCCATCGTCGCCACGCCGATGACGAGGACGATGATCCAGACGGCCACGATCTTCCATGGGTTGCGGGCGGCGATGCGAGCGAGTTTGCCGGTCAATCCTGTCGGTTCCATCTGATTGCATCCCTTTCCAGGTGCGCTCGAGGCGCAGTTGTGAACTCAGTCGGTCGAGATCAGGTGCTAGGCGCTCAGTCGGAATGGCGGGTACTCGTCCGTTACGAGCGTGATGGCGTAGGCGGTAACGCGGTTGTTCCAGCGCATGACGCCTTCGACGAACCGGAAGATGGAGCGCGGATAGCGGCCGGTGAACAGAATCGCGAACCAGGCGAGGATGACGGCGACGACGGTTGCGACACTGAGCAGCGCCAGGACGATAAAGTGTGGGATCGCCAGAATCCACTTCACGAGCGGCATCCAGCGGTTCAGGTCACGGTTGACGTCCGGATAGGGCAGCGTCAGGTGGACGTTCTGCTCCTCGTCCGTCGAGGGGTACTCGTCGCTCATCAGGGCCAGGTAGGCAGCCACCCGATTGGCGAAGCGCGAGACCTGCAGGTTGAAGTCGAACCACCAGCGCGGGTACTTCTGGCGGAAGACGATCATCAGCAGCGTCGGGAAGAAGAGCAGCGCTCCTCCGGCGATCAGCAGGCCAGTCCCGCCGTTGTCGCCACTGGCGCTGCTGAGTGCGCCAATCAGGATCAGGATCGGGATGGCGACGATGAGCCGGAAGGCCGTTGTCAACCGGTTGAGCTTTCGCTCGGGGTAGTCGACCATGAACTGGACCGGGTAGTCACGAACAGTTGCAGTGTGTGCAGAGATGGCCATGTCAGGTTCCTTTCATGTGGCAGTTGATGCCTATTGATGGTCGCCAGTTGGCGATTTCGGTTGGTCGGTTTCGATCTGAGTCACGGAGATCAGCGGCAGGCCGAGGTCGCGGATCTTGCGGAGCAGGCCGTGTAGCGCGGCCTGATCGGGTATTGGCCCCTGGATGACGGTGGTGCCGTCGCTCGCGGCAACAAGTTGCAGTCCCTCGAACCAATCGGCCCGGCGGGGATCGAGATGCCCCTTGATGCGGATTTCGTACTGCTCGGGGGTCTGACCTTCGTCCGGTGCTCGCTGGACATCGTTCACGTTGCTCCCTCCGCTCGTGTTGCGATCGTTGTCTGGTCTGATCTGAAGGTAGGAGCGGATGTGGTGATCGGTCATCACCACATGTGGTGAGGGATGTGGTGATTTTTTTCCTTCGGGACGTGGGACGTGGGACGTGGGTGGGACGAACCCCTCCCCCGGCCCCTCCCCTATGCGGGGAGGGGTGCCTGTTGGGAACGTGGCGGTTGCCAGTTTGAGCCACCTGTGGGCTAAAGCTGGACGAGCGTGCTCGCTACCGACTCCCCTCCCCGCATAGGGGAGGGGCCGGGGGAGGGGTTCGCCGCCCCCATGACCTCAATCAGGAACCCGTCGCGAGTATCTCAGGGATTGCGCACCCTCGACAGCAACCCGAGGTCGCCGGCCTGACGGACGGCTGCGCGGCGGTTGTTCGTGCCGAGCTTGCTGTAGATGTTCTTTGTGTGGGTCCGGAGTGTGTTGAGGGAGACGTTCAGTTCGCGAGCGATCTCCGGGCCGTCGAGGTCGGATGCCAGCAGGCGCAGGACATCCAGTTCGCGGTCGCTGAGTGACTCGATCAGGTGCTGGCTGGGACGCGGGGCGTCTGGGGTTGAGCTGGATGCCGGAAGGATCTGGCGGGCGTACGCGGTGCCAGTTTCCTGCGTAGCGGCTGTCTCCAGCAGCGGCACGATCGAGGGGCCTGCGTCGAGGATCGTGCGAACGTAGCCCTCCGGTTCGGCCAGCGTCAGGGCGCGGTTGAGCGGCACATGTGCAGCTGTGATGTCGCCAGACGTGTGATGAGTGAGCGCCAGGAGCGCCAGTATCTCGATGACGCTGCCCAGCCTGCCTCCGGCTTCCGCAGCGTGCAGGAGGCGTTCGAGCAGCTCTGCGGCTTCGTCGAGCGATCCAGTGGCGATCAACACCCTCGCCAACGTGATGTGCTCGTACTCACGCAGATAGCTGAGGTCATCAGCAGGGGAGAGGTCACGTGCCCAGTCGCGTGCGTCGCCCAGCCTGCCCTGCGTGAGCCAGATGCGTGCTTTGACTGCCGCGACGGGACGCAGGTGCGGGAAGAAGTCGGGGCCGCTGGCTCGGTCTGCCTCGGCCAGCGACGCCAGCGCGCGTTCAGTGTCAACCTCTGCGGCCTGCACCATCGCCATCGCGATGCACCAGCGTCGCGGGGTGTAGGTCGCGCCAGTTCCAAGCGCCATCTCCTGTGCCTGTCGCAGCAGGTCGGTGGCGGCGTTGAGGGTGTTTCGCTCGTACTCGATCATGCTCAGGCCGACGAGCATGTCGACCGCTCCATGCAGGCTCGGCTGACCGAACTCCGTTGCCTGTTGGAGCGCCTGTTGCAGTGTCCGTTCAGCGTCGCGCAGCCTGCCCTGTGCCATCTCGATTGCCGCGACAGTGTTGGCTCCATTGATGACATCGGAGGCGAAACCGGCTTGCCCGAGGCTCGACATCCCGATGGCGTAGTGGTGCTGGGCCGCATTGAGATCGCCGGTGGCCCAGATGGCCAGCCCGAGCAGCGCGGCAGCGGCACCGCGCGTGACGTGGTCATCCTCCGGAACGAGGTCGAGCGCACGTTGGGCGTGGGTGATCGTCTCGGCGATGTCGCCGGACAGGTAGCGGTGCCCTGCACGATAGGCGGCGATCAGTCCGGGCAGGCGGCGAAACTCCTCGTCGAGCACGACGACCATCCCGGACGATGTGGGGGCATCGGTGTTGTCGAGCCAGCGCTCCGCGTTTCGAAGCAAGTCCTCGACGTCGTTCAGTTCGCCGCTGCCCATCAGCGCGGTGGCGTACGCAACGCTCAACACCGGGCGCTGGCGGATAACGTCGTCGGGCAGTGCTTTGAGGCGACTGTACAGCGTGCTGACCAACCGGTCTCGGCGGTAGCCGGGGAGCGCCCGCTCGATGAGGTCCGCGGCCTGGATGGTCTCCCCGGCGGCCATCAGGTGACGGATCGCATCGTCCATCGAGCCATGCTGCTCGAACCATGTGCTGGCGTTCTGGTGTAGCAGCACAACCTGTTCGGGCTGCTCGGCCTGCAGGTAGGTGCGCAGCACGTCGGCGAACAGGTGGTGGTAGCGATACCAGCGGCGCTGGTCGTCGAGCGAGATGACGAAGAAGTTCCCGCGTGCCAGTGACTCGAGTCGCGCATCACTCCCATCCTGACCAGTCACGGCGTCGCAAAGCGGACCAGTCAGCCGGTCGAGGATGGAGGTCTGGAGCAGGAAGGTGCGAACCTCGACGGGTTGGCGTTGCAGCACTTCGTCAACGAGGTAATCAGCGATATAGCGATGATCACCCGCGAATGCCTGGATGAACCCGGCTGGGTCGTGATGATCCTGAAGCGACAGCGCCGCCAGTTGTAACCCGGCGATCCAGCCTTCCGTCCGCGACTCCAGCGCGGCGATATCGGTTTCCGAAAGGCGCAAGCCCATCGACTGGTTGAGGAACGTAGCGGCTTCGGCGGCGGTAAAGCGCAGGTCATTGGCTCGTAACTCAGTCAGTTGCCCACGGACACGCAGGCGCGCCAGCGGGAGCCGCGGGTCTTCGCGGGTTGTGATGACGAGGTGCATCTGCGGCGGCAGGTGGTCGAGCAGGAAGGCGAGCGCGTCATCGACGGCAATTGCATCGATCGCGTGGTAGTCGTCGAGGACGAGGGCGAAGTCGCCCGGAACACTGACGATCTCATTGATCAGCGCAGTCAGTATCGTTTCGATCGCTGGTGGCTGGGAGGACTGCAGGGAACCCTGGACGCTGGCTCCGAATGCTGGCGCGATCGTCTGCAGGGCCGCGATGAGGTAGGTCAGGAAGCGGTTTGGGTCGCTGTCTGCCTCATCAAGAGACAGCCATGCGACCGGGAGATCATATTCGGCCAGCCACTCGCTGACGATGGTGGTTTTGCCGAAACCTGCCGGGGCGGCGACGAGCGTCAACTTTCGCCGAAGTCCCTGATCCAGCCGTTCGATCAGCCGAGGGCGCAGGATAGCGCCGGGTTGGGGTTGAGGAGCATAGAGTTTCGTCGCCAGGATCATCGCAAGGCCCGCTCTCTCTGCCGCTTCTCATCCATCGGCCAGGTGCTCGGTTCGGTTCGAGAACACTACCCAGCGGTCGTCGTCCTCAATACGCCACAGATGGATACCAGTGTCATCCGACTGCAGCCGCACATGACTCGGCAGCGGCAGTCGCAGGAAACACTGGAACAGACGGCTGATGATCGCCCCGTGAGCGACGATCGCGATCCGGCTATCGGGTGGCGTTGATTCAAGGATACGCTGCCAGGCGATCTCTGCGCGGGCACGAAAGGCGATATCCGATTCACCGCCGGGGTAGGGCTGATGTGGCTTGAGCCGGGTGCGCAACTCTGGAAAGCGGCGATCGGCTTCCTCGAAGGTCAGACCCGCCTGATGGCCATTGTCCAACTCGCGAAGGTCATCGTCGTAGATCAGCGGCGCTGCCGTTTCGGCGGCCAGGAATTCTGCCGTGACCGCTGCCCTCCGCAACGGACTCGCGTAGATCGAATCAGGTGGGTAGTGGCGGGCGATCCAGCGTGCCGCCTTTCGTGCCTGCTCGCGGCCCAGTTCGGTCAGTTCCAGGTCTGCTCGACCCTCGTGCCGGTTCTCGATGTCGCCCATGGACTGTCCGTGCCGCATCACGAGGATTTCGATCATGTCTCCTCCTCCACTGCGTATGGCCATGGCCCCCGAGCGGTCGCCTTACGCAAGCCGTATCAGCCCTTGCAACTCGGCTGCGAAGTCGGCCCGAGTGTCCGGGAAGTACCGCGACGGTGTGACCGGGAAGCCGCGCGTCAGGGTTGCGCCGGGGATTGCGTCTCGGAGTGTGAACGCGACGTTGCGCAGGTGGTACGGGTCCTCTGGCTCGGCAGGCATGACGTGGACTTGGACGCCACTGGTGCCGAGTTGGGTAGCGTCGTCATGCGTCAGGCCGCGAATCGGGTCGCCGGGGAGTATCGCACCGGCGGTCTCGCGGAATATCTGGGCGGCCTCGGCGCCGGTCAGTGAGAGGAACGAGTTGGCTGTTCTGCGGTCGTGCAACAGTGCGAAGCCATACGGAAAACCGGGACGCTCCTCGCCGGGACGCGGCACACCGTCGCGACGGAGCATGTCGAGGTATGCGGCTGGTCCATCGCGCTCAACGGCCTCGGCCGACCGCTCGAACGATGCCAGCAAGGCGGCAGTCGTCGGTGCGGCTGGCCAGCAGAGGACCAGGTGCGTGACGCGCTCGGGATAGCGGAGGGCAAGGACCGCAGCGGCGGAGCAGCCATTCGACCCCGCCACGACACTGGCGCGCTCGACACCTGCCGCGTCGAGGATAGCGATCAGATCGCTGGCTTCGATATCCCACGAGTGCCGAGCGAAATCGGCGCTTGTCCTGCCTGGCGAGAAACGCCGGTCGGGAGTCAGGACACGATGTCCGGCATTGACGAGGTCTTCAACGACGCCGGGGTTTGCCCAGAAGCGTTCGCCGGTCATGGGATCGAAGAGTCCGCCGTGGATGAGCAGGACGGCATCACCAACACAGCGATCGTCCCAGAAGATCGTCGCTTCTTGCTGGTCAATGGTTGGCATTCAGAAATCCTTCAGTCGTTCCGCACGATATTGCGGCAATCATGCGTCGGCGGATCGTCACGTGACGGTGCGTGATGTTGTGAAAACCAGAATCCGCGGAATCGTGCGGAAAGTCGGCCAAAAGAACGTCAGTCCATAGTACAATTCTTGGAATATCTGCGCGGTGGTGTGTAGGGAGGCGCCTGCTGCGCGAGCATCCAGTGGCGCGGGCATGGTCGCGCAACAGCGTCAACTGGCCCACCACCTGCGAATCCGATGTGAACGCGCACATGCTGCGCGAGCCTCCTGGAAGGCAATTCCAAGCGTGCCAACTGCAGATGACAGTCCACGCGCACCCTCGAGGACGAGGAGTCGCGCGAAAGCTGAGACGAATACACCGGCCTCAAAGACCACAACCAGGTCAGGGAACTCTCGTAAGAAGGGACAAGGACGCGCAATGGCGAAGGCAGAGCCTGTCGTAGCGGCGTTGCAGTCGATGGAGAAGGACGAACTCCTCGACATGTACCGTCAGATGTATCTCATCCGACGCTTTGAGGAGCGGTCGGCGGAGCAGTATGCCTACGGCAAGATCGGTGGCTTCCTCCATCTCTACATCGGCGAGGAGGCGGTCGCGGTTGGCGCGATCAAGGCACTTGGTCCGAATGACCATCTCGTCACCCACTACCGCGACCACGGCTACGCGCTGGCGATTGGTGCTGACGCTGGAGCCGTGATGGCCGAACTGTTTGGCAAGGCCACCGGCACCACTGGCGGACGCGGCGGTTCGATGCACCTGACCCACACCGAGCGGCACTTCTGGGGTGGCTACGCGATTGTTGCCGGCCACATCCCGATTGCGACCGGTATCGGTCTTGCCCTCCAGTACCAGGAGATTGACGGCGTCGCGATGTGCATCTTCGGCGACGGTTCGACCAACGCCGGTGCATTCCACGAGGCGCTCAACATGGCGGCCGTCTGGAAGGTGCCGGTCATCTTCCTCTGCGAGAACAACCTCTACGCGATGGGCACCGCCCATGAGTACGTCTCCGCCGTTCCGCAGATGGCGACGAAGGCGGCGGCCTACGACATCCCGGCTGAGATCGTCGATGGCCAGGATGTGCTGGCGATGTACGAGGTGACCCAGCGGGCGGTCGAGCATTGCAAGGCCGGCAAGGGTCCGTACTTCATCGAGGCGATGACCTACCGCTTCCGCGGCCACTCGATGGCCGACCCGGAGACGTATCGCGACAAGGATGAGGTCGAGAAGCGCCGCTCGGATGACCCGATTATCCTCTTTGCCGACAAGTTGCTGGAAGCCGAAATTGTCCAGCAAGCGGACCTCGACGCGATCCATGAGGATGTCGAGAAGGAAGTCGAAGCGTCGATCGAGTTCGCCGACAACAGCCCTGTCCCGGACCCGAACACGATCTACGACCATATCTATGCAAACGGAGTCGCGGGTGATGAGTGATGCGTAATGAGTGACGCCTGACGAGGGGCATTTCTCTCGTCCTCATCACTCATCACTCATCACTTGTCACTCATCACCGAGCGAACGGAGTGAGCAATTGGCAAGCACGCTAGAAGAACTACAGGACATGCAGCGGCAGGCCGAAGAGGCCGCCAAGCGGGGGAAGATCGAGGGCGACCGCGAAGTTACCTATCGTGATGCCCTGCGTGAGGCCATCGTCGAGGAGATGGAGCGCGACCCGAACGTCTTCCTGATCGGTGAGGACATCGGCGCCTATGGTGGCTCCTACGTCGTCACCCGTGGCTTCCAGGAGACCTATGGCCGCAAGCGCGTGATCGACGCCCCGATTGCCGAACTTGGCATCGTCGGCGCGGCGGTTGGCGCGGCGATGGGTGGTCTGCGCCCGATCGTTGAGTTGATGACGATCAACTTCTCCCTGCTGGCGATCGACCAGATCGTCAACCACGCCGCGAAGATCCACCACATGTTCAACGGCCAGTTCACGGCGCCGGTCGTGATCCGGACTGCCTCCGGCTGGGGCCAGCTTGGCGCGACCCACTCGCAGACCTTCGAGGGCTGGTACGCCCATGTCCCCGGACTGCGCGTCGTCATGCCGAGCACGCCGAAGGACGCCAAGGGCTTCCTCAAGCAGGCGCTGCGTGGCAACGACCCGGTCATGTTCATCGAGCACTCGCTGATCTACCGCAACCGCGGCATCATCCCCGAGGGCGACTACACGCTGCCGCTCGAAGGCGCGGAGGTCCGCCGCGAGGGAACCGATGTCACGATCGTCTCGTGGTCGCGCGGGATGTACCTCGCACAGGGCGCTGCCGATGATCTTGCCGAGCAGGGCATCAATGCCGAGGTGATCGACATGCGCGTCCTGCGCCCGCTCGATATCGATACGGTCGTCAAGTCGGTCGAGAAGACCAACCGGCTCGTGATCGTCGAGGAATCCTGGCGGACGATGGGTCTCGGTGCCGAGATCGCGGCTGCCGTTCAGGAGCATGGCTTCGACTACCTCGACGCACCGATTGGCCGCGTCGGCAGCCTCGAAGTCCCGATGCCCTATGCCAAGAACCTCGAACGACTCATCATCCCTGGCAAGGACGAGGTCGTCGCGGCGGTGAAGGAAACGTTGAAGTAGTCAGTGCCGAGTGCCGAGTGCCGAGTGCCGAGTGGCTGGACAGAGGTTCTGCCCACCCGGCGCGTTCCCTGACTCGGCACCCGGCACTCGGCACTCGGCACTGAAAGGGAACACGAATGGCCAAAACAGTCGTCATGCCCCAGATGGGCTACGACATGGACGCGGGGACATTACTGCGCTGGTTGAAGAATATCGGCGACCCGGTCGAACGCGGCGAGGCGATCGCTGAGATCGAGACCGACAAGGTCAACATCGAGATCGAAGCGTTCGAGGGCGGCGTCCTGCGCAAGACGCTGATCACCGAGGGGCAATCGGTCCCGGTCGGTGAGCCGATCGCGATCATCGGGACCGCCGACGAGCCGATCGAAGGCGACGACGCGGCTGCCGATGCCGCGCCGAAGGAAGAAGCAACCCCGGTCGCGGAGGTCCAGACCAGCGATGCTGGCGCTGCCGCCGTCAACGCCGAATCACCAGTCGCCGCTGCTCAGCAGGGCGCCAGCCAGCAGGGTGCTGCCGCGCCGCCGCTCCAGCAGCAGGAGCAGATGGAGACGCAGACCTCGGCTCCGGTCCCTGCCCAGTCTGGCACCAACGGTGCCCAGCCGCAGGTCGTCGACCGCGAGCCGGGCGAGCGCATCCGCGCCTCGCCACTGGTGCGCCGGATCGCCGCCGAGCACGACATCGACCTCGCGCTCGTCAATGGCACCGGACCGCATGGCCGGATCGTAAAGCGCGATATCGAGCCGTTCATGACCGGCGCGCAGCCGAAGCCGACCGCCGCCCCACAGCCGGCCGCCCAGCCGGAAGCCGCGCCCGCCGCTGCTCCTGCTCCCGCACCAGCGGCAGCCGAGCCGGCAATGGCACCACTCGGTGCGCCAACCGCTGGCGGCGAACTGCGCGATCTGCCGCGCATCCGCCAGACGATCGGCAAGCGCCTTGGCCAGTCGTGGCAGGACGCGCCGCACTTCTTCGTCACGATGGCGATCGACATGACGGCTGCTCTGAAGCTACGCGAGCAGATCAACGGTGAACTGGGCAACGACAAGGCCAGTGAGATCACCGTCAACGACCTCGTCATCAAGGCGTGCGCGTTGACCCTGCGCGACTTCCCGGTCATTAACTCGGCCTGGGAAGACGGCAAGATGCGCCTGCACGACACGATCGACATCAACAGCGCCGTCGCGATCGAAGGCGGGTTGATCAGCCCGTTCGTGCCACAGGCTGACAAGAAGAGCCTCGGCGAAATCAGCCGGATGATGAAGGACCTCTCGAAGCGCGCCCGTGAGGGTGGCCTCAAGCCTGAGGAATACCAGGGCGGAACCTTCACGATCTCCAACCTGGGCATGTTCGGCGTCGAGGAGTTCACCGGCGTCATCAACCCGCCGCAGGCGACGATCCTCGCCGTCGGCGCTGCCAAGGCCGAACCGGTCTGGAACGCCGAGGCCGAGTCGTTCGAGCCGAAGCAGATCATGAAGGTCACGATGTCGGCCGACCACCGCCTGACCGACGGCGCCGAGGTCGCCCGCTTCCTCAAGGCCCTCAAGCAGAAGCTTGAAACCCCGATGGCCCTGCTGGTCGGGTAACACAAAGATTCGACGTCTAAATGAAGCGAGCCGCATCCACATGGTGCGGCTCGCTTTTCATATTGGTGGATTGCTGCTGTGTGGTGTTGCATCTCCGGCGACTTATGACACCACGTTTGGGATGCATGCTACCCTGATCCAATATCTAACAGTGCCGATTGCATAGGCGTTACCAGTGAGTATGCTGATGAACACTACCTTGTCAGAGGCTATTGAAGTTCTGATGGAAGCGGGCCAGCCGCTTCACTATCGCGAACTGACTGCTCGCATTCTGCAGCGAGGTATCTGGAAGACGGATGGAAAGACTCCTGAAGCGACGGTGAACGCCCAGATATCTGTGAGCATCAAGAAATTGGGTGACAGATCCCCGTTTCGGCGAGTTGGCTCCGGGGTGTATTCGCTGGCGAGTGAGAACGAACAGCGAAATGTTCAACCTGATGAACTCGAAGGCAATGTCGATCTAGAACCTGATGTCGATCCAGTCGCTCCTCAATTCACGCTTTCTTTCACAGACGCTGCGGAACACGTCTTAGATCAATTTGCTAACGAGACACCGATGCACTATCGAGAGATCACCAAGCGGATTCTGACACTTGATCTGGTCGCCACACAGGGACGCACACCCGAAGCAACACTGTATTCCCAAGTCATCTCAGAGATTAGTCGCTCACAGAATCGAAGCGAACTACCTCGCTTCGTCCAGTTGGGGCGTGGCTACTTTGGCTTGACGAAGTGGAAGCGCCAAGGACTCAGGTATCAAATTGATGAGCACAACGACAACGTCAAGCGCTCGTTGCGTCAGCAGTTATTTGAGATGCATCCAGCGGATTTTGAGGCGTTGGTCGGACAATTGCTTGCCGAGCTTGGCTTTACTGATGTCGTCGTGACCGCCAAGAGCGGTGATGGTGGAATAGATGTTCGAGGAACATTGGTTGTCGGTGAAGTCATTCGGACGAACATGGCGGTTCAAGTAAAGCGGTGGAAGAACAACGTGCAAGCCCCGACTGTACAGCAGGTTCGGGGTAGCTTGGGCACCCATGACCAGGGGTTGATTATCACCACGAGTGACTTCAGCTCTGGTGCCCGGAAGGATGCCGCACGACGTGATGCAACACCCGTCGCACTTATGAACGGGGAACAACTCGTGAACCTGCTCGCACAACATCAGATTGGCGTTGCTCGTACCGAGATGTTCCTGCTGGACCTCATAACACCTGAACCAGATGAATAGCCTACATTGATTCAGCGGCGGATGATCTTGGAAGCACCAGCACCTCGATCGGGAAGCCGTTGTAGTCGCCCATGCCGAGGTTGCGCATGCCGACTTTTTCGAGGACGCGGCGGGAGGCAGCGTTTTCGGGGATGACGACGCCGTAGATTTCGTCGAGGTTGAGGCTATCGAAGCCGACCTGGATCATCGCCTGGGCGATTTCGGTCGCGTAACCCTTGCCCCAGGCGGAACGGGCGAGTGCATAGCCGACCTCGACGCGGTCGTCGCCGTTGATCGGCGCGTACTGCAGCAGCGCGTGGCCGATGACGCGGCCTGATGCGCGATCCTCGGCGGCCCAAAGCCCGAGCGGCGCTTTCTCGGCCTGCGTTGCCATCTTCTTCGTGAGCCACTCCCGCGTTTCCTCGATCGTCGTGTCGCGCGCATCACCAGCCAGGTAGCGTGTCACCTCAGGATCGCCGTAGATCGTAAAGGCCTCCTCGATATCATCAGGCTGCCAGTAGCGGATGATCAGACGCTCGGTTTCGGCGATAGTTGACATTCCCCTGCCTTTCCAGACGGCGCGCATTATGCGCTGATTGCGGTGGCTGTTATACCGGATTGGGCGTGTGTGATGAAGATTGAAGAGCCACACGGATGGGATGTCACGCCGACAGAGGCTGCCGCGATTCAGCGGGAGATGCGTGAGCGGGTCAGCTTCATTGATGCGATTGCGATTGATGACATTCGGTTGGTGGCCGGAGTAGATAACACCTATTCGCGGCCGGAGAAGCGGTCGACTGCCTTCGCCGTCGTCGTCGTCCTCGACTTCGCGACGATGGAGGTGGTCGAGACATCGTATGCGGAGCGGGAGATCGCGTTCCCATACGTGCCGGGGCTGCTGTCGTTTCGCGAGGCGCCGGCAATTCTGGACGCCTTTCGGGGGCTGAAGGCTAGGCCGGACGTTGTCCTGTTTGATGGGCAGGGGATCGCCCATCCGCGCCGGATCGGACTGGCGTCGCATCTCGGTGTTGTCCTTGGCGTTCCCAGTATTGGCTGTGCGAAGTCGAAGCTGGTCGGAGCGTTCGACGAGCCAGAGCGGCTGTTTGGCGCTCAGACGCCGCTGATGCACAAGGGCGAGCAGGTGGGCGTCGCGCTCCGGACCCGCCCCAGACATGCGCCGCTCTTCGTCTCCCCCGGTCACCTGCTCTCGATCCCGACCGCCACGGAAATCGTGCTACGCTGCTGCCGTGACCAACGCTTCATGCCCGAGCCAACCCGGCTGGCGCATGACTATGTGACGAGCTTTGCAAGAGGTGAGAGGGATTAGGTATCAGGTGATAGGTGTTAGGCATTAGGAGACGATTGACGGGAAAGACCATTCGTGTCACGTCCATTCTGAACCCCTAATGCCTAACACCTAATACCTAAGGAGGACAGATGCGTATCGGACTCTTCGCACTACCGGGACCGGGAGCGGGGCTGGGACAACTGGTGCGGCAGATCGAGCAGGCCGAGACGAACGGACTGGCGAGCGCCTGGCTGGCGAACATCGCCGGGGCTGACGCGCTGACGGTCCTGGCGCTGGCTGGGGAGAAGACATCGCGGGTTGAACTTGGGACGTTCGTGATCCCGACCTACCCGCGCCATCCGGCGGCGCTGGCCCAGCAGGCGCTGACGGTTCAGTCGGCCACCGGCAATCGGCTCGCGCTGGGGATCGGCCTGAGTCACCGGGTAACGATGGAAGAGCGGCTCGGCTTCGATTGGGACCACCCGATCCGCCACATGCGCGAGTACCTCTCGACGCTCACGCCACTGCTGCGACAGGAAGCGGTCGAGTTCTCCGGCGAGGAGTTCCGCATCAACGGCTATCAACTCACGCTGCCCGGCACGACTCCGCCACCGGTGCTGGTGGCTGCCCTCGGCCCGCAGATGCTGAAACTGACTGGCCGGATGGCTGACGGCACCGCGATCTGGATGGGTGGCGCTCGCTATATTGCCGAGCACGCCGTCCCGACGATCAGCGCTGCCGCCGAGGCAGCAGGACGTCCCGCGCCACGGATCGTCGCTGGACTGCCGATCTGTGTCACCGACAACGCCGACGCGGTCCGCGAAACCGCCGCCCGCGCCTACGAGCGCTACGGCGAACTTCCGTCATACCGCGCGATTCTCGATCGTGAAGGTGCAGATTCCCCAGCCGACGTCTCGCTGATCGGCACAGCCGCCGAGGTCCGCGCCGGTCTCCAGTCGATGGCCGACGCCGGCGTCACCGACTTTGCCGCCGCCATCTTCACCCCACGCGGAGTCGACCCGGAGCCGACAATGGAGTTGTTGAAGGAGATGGCATCGTCGGGGTGATGCATGCAGATAGACGACCTTCTCGCTGCCATCAGCAGACAACACGGATTGAACCTCACGCTGGGTGAGCGCTTTTTGCGAGGTGAGCAGGGGGCGTTTGCTGTCACGGACGCGAGCGGCGCACCGTTTGTCCTCAAATGGAGCAGTATCGAGGCGCATGAGCGGTTCCTGCGTGCTCGGCGAGTCACTGAATACCTGCGCAGCAATGGATATCCCGCGCCCAGATATCTGCTAGATGGCATTGTTGATGGAGTGAGTTATTGCCTTCAGGAAGCGATACCGGGACAACCGATGTTACCGGTTGATCCCGTGTATGTTTCCCACCTGTTGGCGCTCAACCATCTCCAGCGTGGCCCAGGCCCACTTCCTTCAAATGGTTGGCCAAGGTCGATTGTTGAGACGGTGTTCGTGGGTGGAGATGGGTATTGCCAGCCGATGACGCTGGCAGAGTACTCTCAAGAGACTCGCGACTTACTCATGCGGGCTCAGTTACACGTCGCAACAAGCACAGAGATCGATTGCCCAACTGACGACATCGTTCATTTCGATTTCAATCCGGGCAATATTCTGATTGCCGATGGTCAGGTCCGTGGGGTTGTTGATTGGGACGGTGCGACGGCTGGCGACCGTATGTTCGACGTGGTGACGCTGCTGTTTTACACCCGTGTTGACCGGGTGACTCGTCAGGCACTTTGGGACTACCTGCGCGAGCATTCGTCATTCCCGGCAGTTTCCCTGTATCTCGCTCACATGATCATCCGGCAACTCGACTGGTCGATCCGTCATCATGAAGCGGAGTCCGTTCGGCTCTGGACAGACAATGCCTGGAACCTGCTCGAGGAGCTGATTCCAGGCATGAATCCCACTTAGATAGGGCAGTAGTTCGCTGTAATGGATGGAGCGACGTTGTCGAGTGGTGGCTACAGCTTGCCCTTCATGATGTCGGCGACTTTGGCGGGGCTGTCGGCGACTTCGACGCCTGCGTCGTTGAGGGCGGCGATCTTTTCGGCGGCGGTGCCGGTGCCGCCGGAGATGATGGCGCCAGCGTGGCCCATCCGCTTGCCTGGAGGTGCGGTGCGGCCGGCGATGAAGCCGACGACGGGCTTGGTGACGTGCTCCTTGATATAGGCCGCCGCCTGATCCTCGTCGGTGCCACCGATCTCGCCGAGCAGGACGATGCCTTCGGTCTCGTCGTCGTTCTGGAACAGTTCGAGGACGTCAATGAAGGACGTTCCGATGATCGGGTCACCACCGATGCCGACGGCTGAGGTCTGGCCGAGTCCGGCCTGGGTTAGCGCCCAGACGACTTCGTAGGTGAGCGTGCCGGAGCGGGAGACAAGGCCGACCCGCCCGCGCTGGTGGATGTAGCCAGGCATGATGCCGACCTTGGCCTCGCCCGGTGTGATCAGGCCGGGGCAGTTCGGGCCGATCAGCCGGGAGCCTTTCGCCTTGACGTGATCGTAGACACGGACCATGTCGAGCGCGGGGACGTTCTCCGAGATGCAGATGACCAGCTCAATGCCGTTGTCGACTGCTTCGAGGATCGCGTCCGGCGCGAAGGCCGCTGGAACGAAGATGATCGAGGTGTTCGCGCCTGTTTCGGCAACGGCCTCTGCGACGGTGTTGAAGACCGGCGCGCCGTGGACCGATTTGCCGCCACGTCCCGGCGTCACGCCCGCGACGACGTTCGTTCCGTACTCGACCATCTGGCCGGTGTGGAAGGTCGCCTCACGGCCCGTGATGCCTTGAACGAGAAGTCGGGTGTCCTTACCAACGAGAATACTCACTCTACCCCCTTTATAGCCATTAGCGATTAGCTGTTAGCCGTTAGCCCGTGGTTCTGTAGCAGGCGCATCGACCCTGTCGATACCGATCAATCAGCTAACGGCTGATGGCTAACGGCTTATGGCTCACGCGCCCTCTGCCGCCGCAACTGCCGCCTTGGCTGCTTCTTCCATGGTGTCGAGCGCCGTAATACCGGCGTCGGCGAGGATCTGACGGCCTTCTTCCTGATTGGTGCCGACGAGGCGGATCACCATTGGGACATCGACCTGGATCTGCTCCAGCGCGGCCAGAATGCCACGGGCAACGACGTCGCAGCGGGTGATGCCGCCGAAGATATTGAAGAAGATTGCCTTGACTGCCGGATCTTCGAGGATCAGTTGCAGCGCCAGTGTGACCTGCTCGGCACTCGCGCCGCCACCGACATCGAGGAAGTTGGCCGGTTCGCCGCCGTAGAGCTTGCAGGCGTCCATCGTCGCCATCGCCAGCCCGGCGCCGTTGACGACGCAGCCGATATTGCCGTCCAGCTTGACGAACGAGATGCCGTTCGCCTTGGCGCGCAGCTCGGTCTCATTCTCCTCGGCCATGTCGCGCAGGGCTTCGAACTCGGGGTGTCGTGGGAGCGCGCTATCGTCGAGGCTGACCTTCGAGTCGAGCGCCAGCCAGCGCTCGTCCTTCGTCAGGATCAGCGGGTTGATCTCTGCCAGTGAGGCGTCGGAGGAGACGAATGCCGTGTAGAGCGCCTTGGCGATCGCGTTGAAGCCGGACATCAGCGCCGGCTCGATGCCGAGACCGAAGGCGACCTGCCGCACCTGGTAGTCGAGCAGTCCGAGCGACGGGTCTGCTGTGACCTTGATGATTTTCTCCGGCGTGTCGCGGGCGACCTCTTCGATGTCGACGCCACCCTCGGCGCTGGCCATCAGCGTGATCCCACGGGCGGCCCGGTCGAGGATGATGCCCAGGTAATACTCTTTGGCGATATCGACTGCCGGGACGACCAGCAGCCGGTGGACGGTATGGCCGCGAATGTCCATCCCGAGGATCTGGCCAGCCAGTTCCTTCGCCTCATCCGGCGATGACGCCAGTTTGATGCCGCCGGCTTTGCCACGGCCACCGGTGTGGACCTGGGCCTTGAGGGCGACTTTGCCGTTTGGACCGGCCAGCGTCGCAGCGGCCTGCCTTGCGGCGTCCGCATCCGTCACCATCTGTCCGGAGTTCACGGGAATCCCAAAGCCGGCGAGGAGTTCGGCAGCCTGATACTCGTGGATGTTCATTAGCGCGTCCCTTGGTTAGCGATCAGCCGGTAAGCAGGTCAGGCAGTCAGCCCGCCAGCTAGTCAGCCTTCAGCCCGTTGGTCGGGGTAGGAACGATCTGCCTCTCGGCCAGCATCTCGTCGATGGTCGGGAGTCGCACGAAGTCTGCCCCACCCAGTTGAGGATCATAGCATGGGAGCGGATAGCTGTTAGCCATTAGCCATGAGCCATTAGCCGTTAGCTTGTCCGTGCGTATCAAGCGGGTCGACCCGTCCGAGACATGAGAACAGGCTAATGGCTATTGGCTAACAGCTAACGGCTCCACGGCACCATTCTTGATACAGCGACGGGTAATGAACCAGGTACATGCGATACTGGGGGGTGTCGGGGATGTCGCGATATCCGCGACGGCGCACGAGCGCTTTAGACCTGACGCAGACGAGGTACTGGAGGGCAGCGATGGCTATTGGTCGATCTGATGAGAGCCGCCACGACTTCGCCTTTATTGCCGGAGCGGTCATCGGCGCGATTGCCGGTGCGCTGGTAACGCTGGCGCTGACGCCGATGTCGGGCGCCGACACGCGAGAGAAACTTCGCAGCCGCGCGGGTGAACTTGGCCCGATCAAGGAGCGAGCCCTTGAGGCCGCTGGGCCCGTCAAGGAGAAAGCCGGAACCCTCGCAACGACGGCCGCCGAGCGCAGTAAGACCCTCGCCGCGACCGGCAAGGAGCGCGCGACGGAACTTGCCGCCAAGGCACCTATTGGACGTGGCGGTCACGATGAGAGCGACGTGAGCCCGGGCGAAGCCGAATCGATGATCTTCGGCAGCCAGCCAGACGCGCATCCTGGCGGAACCGTGACGCCAGGCGCCCTGTTCGAGGCTGGTGTCGACGACACCGACTCCAGTCATCTTGAGGCGTCGGAGGGCGCGGCGGACGCGACCGGCGATGCACCGAGCGTCACCGGCACGATCGAACGCCCGGCCCGCATCCATCCCATCGAGCCGGCCGAAGGCGCGCGCCAACCCGGCACGGGCGACAGCAATGCATCAGCACATACCCAGGAGCCTGCCGAAGGCGAACGTAGCACCGGCACCGAATCCGGCAATGGCCGGGTCAGCGAGAAGCCAGTTTAGTAGCCATTAGCCGTTAGCTATTAGCCATTAGCCTGTTGGTCGGTATTGAACGGGCTTACCCGCTTGATACACACGGACAGGCTAATGGCTAACAGCTAATGGCTGACAGCTAAAGGAAGGACCCATCACGTGTTGAGTCGCGCGAGAACGGCGACCAAGTTCTTTACCTATGGTCTTGCGATCGGGGTGCTGTTTGCTCCCGGAAGCGGGGAAGAGACGCGGCAAAGGTTGAAGTCATTGATCTTCCGCCGCGGGTAGTGGTCGCGGGTTAGTGTCAGGTATCAGGTGTCAGGAGTGAGATCGGAATGAGGATGAGTCGATCAACCCTGAATTCCTGTCACCTGACACCTGATACCTGTCACCTCGGTTCCGGTTCCGGCCAATGATCCCGATTGGCGACGACAACCGCGGCAAGCACCGGCCTCCGGTTGTCGTGATTGTCCTCATCCTGATCAACATCGCCGTCTTCGTCTATCAACTGACACTGGACAGTACCGGCGAGGCCGGGCCAGCCTGCGAAGTGCTGGTTGCAGAGGGCCGCACGGGTCTCGGGACCGAACTGGAGTGCTTCGTCTATAGCTATGGTGTTCGGGCCTATGAGTTGACCCACCTCGAAGACGTCGCGCCGACGATCGGGTTCACGATCTTCGCGACGATCTTCACGTCGATGTTCATGCACGGTGGCTGGTTACACATCGGCGGCAACATGCTCTATCTCTGGATCTTCGGCGACAACGTCGAGGATGCGATGGGGCATCTGCGCTTCCTCATCTTCTACCTCTTAACCGGCGTTGGCGCGGTCGGGCTACAGGTTGTCGTCGACCGGAACGCACTCGTGCCGATGGTCGGCGCCAGCGGCGCGATCGCCGGGGTGCTGGCTGCCTACATCGCGCTCTTCCCGCGCGGCCGTGTGCGGGTGCTGGTCTTTCTCGGCTTCTTCGTGACTGTCCTGGCGTTACCGGCACTGATCGTCATTGGCTTCTGGATTCTGCTGCAGTTCTTCAGTGGCTTCGCCTCGCTTGGCCCTGAAACACGTGGAACCGGCGGCGGTGTCGCCTACTTCGCCCATATCGGCGGCTTCCTCGCCGGCCTCGCACTCGTCTCCCTCTTCCGCGACCCCCGCGCCATCGCCCGCGTTCGCCGCTCCCGCCGGTGGGAGTGAGTCAGTTTGTCAGCCAGTCAGTTTGTCAGCCAGTCAGTTTGTCAGCCTGCTGGTTCAGTCCGAAATGGGCCGACCCGTTCGATACATTCCAATAGGCTGACATACTGACTGACTGACCGGCTGACAAACTGACTGGCTGACAAACTGACTGGCTGACCGACTGACCACCCAACTATTAGCACCGCGTGAATATTGTGGAATCCGGTGAATACGTATAGCCCAAATGGGCTAGATGCGTGGTACTATGACGTTCAATCAAGACATAGTTGCGCAATTTGCCTGGGGAAGTTCCAGCGCGTTCCCGTCGGGGAGGATTCAGCGTGGAAAGTATTCGTGCACGCCATCACCGGCTGTGGTGGGGAATAGTAGTGGCGCTTTGTCTCGGGGCGGTCTTATCGGCGGTTGCATGGGGTGCTGGTGGGCAGGCTGGGAGCGCAGCGAGTCCGCGACTGGTCCTGACTGCGCCGGATGAGGTCGTCATCGGGGAGCCGATCGAGGTCCGGCTGACGATTGAGGATGCCAACGGCATCTCCGGCTTCGAGACGACGATCAGCTACGACCGGGAAGTCGTCTCACTCCAGAGCTTTGACCCACTCGCGAATGATCTCGCCGATCTGGGGCTGGACGTCGAGGGGTTGGGGCCGGTCGAGGTGCCGGATGGTATCGCGATCGGCGCGTATGCCTGCCCGTTCAGCAGTTGTTCCAGCACATCCGGCGAGAAGCGCAACCTGCAGGACGGCATTGGAACCTACCGCGTCGCCACGCTGACGCTGGTCTCCTGGCAACCAGGGCCATTAACGATCGATCTCCGTGACACACGCTTCGCCAGCATGTCGGGCCAGCCGGTTACGGTTGACCTCTCGGCAGCCGTCGTGACCGTCCAGGTCGTGTCGAATGGCGAGGTGGAGTAGTCATGAAGCGGCTGAAGTCGTTGGAACAATTGCTCCCTGCTTCACTTCGCGCGCTGGTCACGGCTGTGATGGCACTCGGCCTGTTGCTCTCGCTGCTGCCGGTTGGCCAACTGGCTGCCCAGGCGTCCGAGCCGGAGTCGTTTGACCCATCCGTGGCACACCTCGACCTCGATGCCGATGGCCAGATTACCGATGTCGATGTCATGCATGTCACAAGCGCCTGGGAGTCGCGCCGGATCAGCGGGAATCCCTGCTCCGGTCCGTCGCCCGCTGATGTTAACGCCGACGGTTGTATCGACATCGCCGATGTCCAGATGGTCGCCAGCAACATTGGCGCGACTGTCGTCACCACCTCCGCGATGAACGACATGTTCCGGGCTGCTCAGACCGGGAATCCGACCTTTGTGGTGACGACGACCAGCGATGCTCCGGACAGCAATCCTGGCGACGGCACCTGCGCGATCGCGGGTGGTGGCTGCTCGCTACGGGCGGCCATCACCGAGGCCAACCTGATGCCCGGCGCCAACACGATCAACTTCAACATCCCCGGTAACGGCCCACATGTCATCAACGTCACCGATCAGGACGGCAGCGACCGCGCCTTCACGATCAGTGACACGAGCGGCCCGACGATCATCAACGGCTACTCGCAGCCGGGCAGCGTACCCAACACGAGCCCGACGATCAGCAACGCGGTCATCAAGATCCATATCAAGGGTCCGCGCGTCGCGAACCCGAATGTGCGGCACTATCGCAGCATCGATGGCATCCGTGTCTTCTCGGCCAACAACGAGTTCCGTGGGCTGGCCTTCACCCACCTGCGGCGTTCGATCTGGATCAGTGGCACGAACGCTCACCACAACGTCGTCGCCGGAACATTCATTGGCACCGACCCGGCTGGTCAGTCGTGGTATCCGCAAATCGCTGCCCAGGAACCCTGGAACGACGACGGCGGCGCATTCGGCATCTGGATCAGTGACGGCGCGCATCACAACCGCATCGGCGGCACGGCACCGGCTGACCGATCCGTCATCTCCGGGAACGCCAATGACGGCGGTGGCGGTACCGGCGAAGGGACCGACTACAACCAGTTCATCGGCCTCATCATTGGCCTCAGCCCGGACGGTACCCGCCGCGTCCAGAACGCCAGCGATGGCCTCGACCTGAACTACGGCATGTCCTACACGCAGATCGGTGGGACCGCCCCCGGCGAGCGCAACATCATTGCCGGTAATCCGGGCGATGGAATTGAGATTTCTCACGATCCGTCGACCGAGTACAACGTCGTCGCCGGGAACTACTTTGGGACCGGTCCGGACGGCAACACCGTCGTCAACAATGTCCACTTCAACTCAGGCTACTCGGTGACGATCGAGGACAGCCCTTCGAACAACATCATTGGTCCCGGTAACGTGATGGTGAATAGTTTCAAGGGCGGCGTCCAGATGTATGGACACGTCGGCTCCGGCAACCAGGTCTTCGGCAACCGGATCGGGATCACGCTCAACGGGACAACCACACCACTGGTCTCGAACCGTGGCGAGGGCGTTCGGTTGCGCTTCGGTGCGTCGAACCACACGATCGGTCCGGACAACATCATTACCAACAACACCCGGACCGGTGTGCTGGTGATCGACAGCGCCTCGCGCTTCAACACGATCACCCGCAACTCGATCTATGGCAACGGCCTTGGGATCGACCTCGGTGGTAACAAGGACACCGGCGGCGATGGCATCACCCTCAACGACGGCGCCTGGGGCAACGGCCCGAATCAGTTGATCGACTACCCGGTTATCACGACCGCGACGACCTCGACCGTCAGCGGGACAGCCCTGCCGGGCTACCGGATCGAAGTCTTCATCGCCGACGGTGCGGCCGGACAGCACGGTCAGGGGCGCACCTTCGTCGGCTCCGGTGTCGCAAACGGCAGTGGTCAGTTCACGGTCCCGGTCAGCGGCGTACCGGCAGGCAGCACCGTCACGGCGACATCGACCGACTCGGCCGGCAACACGTCCGAGTTCGCTGTCAACGTTGCTGTTACCGGCGGTGTCTCGAACACGCCGCCAACTGTCACGATCGTCAGCCCGGCTAATGGCGCGACCGTGTCAGGCACCGTCGCTGTCTCCGTCAACGCCAGCGATAGTCAGGACTCGGCTGGGTCGCTGGCTGTCCAGGTGCGCATCGACGGTGGCGCCTGGCAGACGGCCACCTGGAACCCGGGCACGAGCCGGTACCAGTTCACATGGAACACGACGTCGATTGCCAATGGCAGCCATACGATCGAGGCTCGCGCGAGCGATAGCCAGAACGCGATCACGACCGCTGGCCCGATCAACGTCTCGGTCCAGAACGTCGCCGGACCGGACTTCACCCTGCCAACGCTGATTCAGGCCGAGGACTACCGCTCCGGTGGGCAGGGCGTCGGTTACAACGACTTGACAGCCGGCAACACCGGCGGGCGCTACCGCAACGACGATGTCGATATCGAAACCTGCACCGACCCGGCCAACCCAACCGGCCAGCCCTGCTACAACGTCGGCTGGACGGAGGGGGGCGAGTGGCTCGCGTATAGCGTCCGTGTGCCGTCGGCCGGCAACTACACCTTCGCCCTGCGGGTCGCAACACCGAGTAGCAACCGCAGCATCCAGCTTCAGCTCGACGGCTCGAACCTCGGTGCTGCGGTTGCGATCCCGACCACTGGCGGCTATCAGAACTGGTCCACCGTCACCGTCGTCCGCTCGCTTCCGGCAGGCGACCATGTCCTGCGGCTTGTCTTCAGCAGCACAAACGTGAACCTGAACTTCATCGATATCACTGCCGCTGCGTCGAACACGCCGCCGAGTGCCAGCATCTCGACGCCGCTCAACGGTGCGAACGTGTCCGGCACGGTCTCAATCGGCGTGAACGCGACGGACAATCAGGATCCGGTCGGCACGTTGAACGTCGACATCCGGATCGATGGCGGCGCCTGGCTGCCTGCAACGTGGAACGCTGCGGCCGGTCAGTACCGCACCACCTGGAATACAACGTCGGTTGCCAACGGCAGCCACACCATCCAGGCGCGGGCGACGGATAGCCAGAGCGCCAGCGTGATGTCGAGCACGATCACCATCAACGTCAATAACGCGGTCGTGCCGGACTTCGTCCTGCCAGCCACAATCCAGGCTGAGGACTACAACGACTACAGCGACACAACGTCTGGTAACACTGGCGGGCGCTACCGCTATGATGACGTCGATATCGAGACCTGCACCGACCCGACGACGCCAGCCGGTACCACCTGCTACAACGTCGGCTGGACGGCAGCAGACGAGTGGCTCGCCTACGATGTTCGCGTCCCGACGGCGGGGAACTACACCTTCGCGTTCCGTGTCGCATCGCCGAGCAACAACCGGACGCTCCAGCTTCAGCTGGATGGGGCCAACCTCGGTGCTCCCGTGGCAGTCCCGAACACCGGCGGCTACCAGAACTGGACGACGGTGACGGTCTCCCGCTCGCTGCCGGCTGGTGACCACGAATTGCGCGTCATCTTCAGCTCGACGAACCTGAACTTCAATCTCATGACTGTTACCAGCGGTGGCCCGAGCAACACCACGCCAACCGTCTCGATCGCGACACCGACCAACGGTGCGACTGTCTCCGGCACGACGCCGATCGGCGTGAACGCGCTTGATGCGCAGGATGCGAACGGGACGCTCACCGTCCAGGTTCGCATCGATAGCGGCGCATGGCAGACCGCCGCCTGGAACGCAGGCGCGGGGCGCTATCAGTTCAACTGGAACACCGCATCGGTGACGAACGGCAGCCACACAATCACCGCGCGGGCGACCGACAGCGCCAACGCGACCGTGACGACTGGCTCCATCAGCGTGAATGTCAACAACGGCACTGCTGCCGTCACGCTGCCGGCCACCATTCAGGTAGAAGACTACGTTGATTACCACGACTCCGACGTGGGTAATGTCGGCGGTGCCTATCGCAACGACAATGTCGATATCGCTACCTGCACCGATGGGAACCCCTGTCACTACGTCGGTTGGACGATCGCGGGCGAGTGGCTCTCCTACGAGGTCAGCAGCCCGATCTCGCGGATGTACACCGTCCGCCTCCGATACGCATCGCCATATTCGAACCGCTGGGTGCGGATCGAGGTGGATGGGACGCCGCACTCGATCGTCTCACTCCCGGCGACGGGCGACTGGGAAACCTGGCAGACGGCGGTGATTGGTACTCCGTCCCTGACGGCAGGCCAGCACACGATCCGTCTGCTGATCGAGAAGGATGGCATCAACCTCAACTGGCTCTCGGTTACTCCGTAGCGCGTTTCCATCGATCACAGAGCGCCCCGCCCGATCCTGACGTTGGGATCGAGCGGGGCATCGTCATTTCTCCGCCTGACTGCCATCGTCGCGAGCAGCGATGATCCACGCTTGACCACGAGTTCGTAGACGAAGCAGGGTCGTGACGCCCGTAGCCGTCGTCGCCGTCTGCCTCGGCCCAGATGACCGACTGGCACGTACCGTGCGGGCAGGTTCTGGCTCGACGGCGCTGGGCCGGGTATCCGTGTTCGAGTCATGGCGGACCGATGGGAGGCCGCCTGATTCGACAGTCACCAGTGAACCCACCTAGCCAGCGTCTGCCATTCGCCGAGGCTCGATGGTGCCATGCAGGCCGTCGAATCGCCCCGTCGGGCGCCACGAGGGAGTCGCCAGTCATCTGGCTGGCGACACGGAGCAGTGACCAGGGAGGTTGGATGCAGAAACGGATCCTGATGCCGTTCGCGGTAGTGATCGCGATGCTGATGGCGACGATGAGTTTCGTCCCAGCCGCCGCGATTCACGAGGGTGAAGGCGAGACACACGAGTTCGCCGACGACGATTTCGAAGCAACCTGGAACCGGACTGACCTGCCCGTTGAAACCGGTGAGGCAAATGACCGCACCTGGATCTGGGGCAACATCTACACCGACGGGATGATGGAGGAGTACGCGGACTCGCCCGGCAACGAGCGGCTGGTCCAGTATTTCGACAAGTCCCGGATGGAGATTAACGACCCCGACGCCTTCAACGATGGACTCTGGTATGTGACCAACGGCCTGCTGGTTGTTGAGATGGTCGAGGGCTGGTACCAGACCGGCGACGAGGAGTTCGACGAGTCGCCCGACCCGGCTGACGTCAACATCGTTGGCGATCCGGCTGGGGAAGAAGGGCTTGGCCCGACCTACGCCGACATCAACACCTTCGGCCTGATGGACGTTCCGGCAACCGCCGAGGGCACGACCATCACGGCGACGATCGACGGCGACGGCAACATCTCCGACGACGAAGCGTACGCGACACACGGCGTGACGGCTGCCGAGCGGGTGACGGTTGAAGGCATCGACCACACCGTCGCGTCCGTCTTCTGGGAGTTCATGAACTCCGAGGGCGTCGTCTACGAGAACGGTGAGTACGTCACCGAGCCGATCTTCGAGAATGAGTTCTACGGCACTGGCTACCCGGTTACCGAGGCCTACTGGACGAACGCGATGGTGGCGGGCACCGAGCGTGATGTCCTCTGGCAGTGCTTCGAGCGCCGCTGTCTGACCTACACGCCGGGCAACCCGGAGGCCTTCCTGGTCGAGGCCGGGAATGTCGGCCAGCATTACTATCGCTGGCGGTATGGTGACGACGAGCCAGATCCGACGACCGAAGAGTACGAAGTCCAGTTCGGCTCGCTGAATGGCTCGGGCGTCAGTGGGACGGCCCTGATCTCGCTGACGGGCAACGAACTGGTGATCACCCTTGAGGCCAGCGGCCTCGAAGAGGGCACGCACATGTGGCACATCCACGGCCATGCCGATGGTAGCGATGCGATGTGCCCAACGATGGACCTCGACGAGAATGAGAACGGGTACATCGAACTCGCCGAAGGCCAGCCGGCCTATGGCAATGTCATCGTCCCGCTCGGTGATCTCGTCGTCGACGAGACCGGCACGATCACGACGACCGTGACGATTGATCTGACTGACGAGCAGCTGGCTGACCTCGGCGACCTGCTGAACAACGTCCTCGTCATCCACGGCATGACTGTCGATCTCGATGGCGACGGCGAAGGTGAAGCCGAATACGACGGATCCCTTCCGGTCGCCTGCGGTGATGTCAACGAGCCGGGCTTCTTCGATGAGGCCGAATCCTGGGACGTTGAGATCGTCTCGCTGAACGAGTCGGGCGTTGATGGGACGGCCCATCTCGAACTGCTTGGCGACCTGCTGATGGTCGAACTGAATCTGACCGGCCTTGAGCCCGGCATGCACCCGATGCACATCCACGGTCTCGAATCGGGCGATGCCTCCTGCCCGACGATGGACATGGACACGAACGACAACGGCTATGTCGAACTGGCCGAAGGGCTGCCAGCCTACGGCCCGGTCCTCGTGACGCTCGGAATGCCGACCGTCGGTGAGGACGGCACCCTCGACTTCAGCGGCTCCTACATCGTCGATCCTGACGTACTTGGTGATCTGCTGACCCGTGCCATCATCGTCCACGGCATGACGGCTGACCTCGATGGCGAGGGCGACGGCGAGGCCGAGTACGTCGCATCGCTGCCGGTTGCCTGCGGTGACCTGCAGGCTCCGGACGCGCCGGCCGAGGCGTATACCGTCATGCTCGACGAGCAGAACGAGTCGGGTGTCACCGGCTCTGTCCTCTTCACACTCGACGGCGATCAGTTGACCGTCGTCGTGACCGCGTCTGGCCTGACGCCGGACGAGATGCACATGATGCACATCCACGGGCTGGAGACTGGCGCAGCCACTTGCCCGACGATTGACCTCGATGGGAACGACGACGGCTACGTTGATCTTGATGAGGGGGCCGCTGCCTACGGTGGCGTCCTTGTCCCGCTCGGTGAGCCAATGGCTGATGCCGAAGGCAATCTGACCCACGAGGCAACACTGACGGTGAACCTCGACACGCTGCCGGACCTGACCGATCTGGCGGTCGTCGTCCACGGCCTGCTGATCGACCCGGATGGTGAGGACGACGAGCCGGGCGAGTATGACGACACGATGCCGGTTGCCTGTGGCCTCGTTGAAGCCGCCATCGCGCAGGCGACAGCCGAGATCATCGACACGACCGGCACTCCAATCGGCTCGGCCCACCTGGTCGAGACGGCGGATGGTGTCCTCGTTCACGTCGAGGTCACCGACGGTGTCGCGCCGGGTCTGCACGGCACCCACATCCACGAGACCGGCGTCTGCACGACGCCCGACTTCGACTCGGCTGGCGCGCACTTCAACCCGACCGGTGCGACTCACCCGAATCACGCCGGGGACCTCGGTAACATGCTGGTCCTCGAAGACATGTCGGGACACCTCTTCATGCTGGCCGATGAGATCACGCTCGGTGAAGGAGACAACTCCGTCTTCGACGCCGATGGAAGCGCGATCGTCGTCCACGCCGGTGAGGACGACATGATGACCGACCCAGGCGGCAACTCGGGCTCCCGAGTCGGCTGCGGCGTCATCATGGCAGCTGACGAGACCCCGTAAGACAGTCCTGCTGGACAGTCAAACGGCCCCGGAGCACATGCTCCGGGGCCGTTCCCATCCCCGTAGGGACAGGTCTAAGACCTGTCCGCGGCCCGCAGGCCGGCGGCTCAACACGGGCGTGGTTCCCACACGAGCGCAGACGTTTGCGCCCTGTTCCGAGCCCTGGTTATCAACGCGACGGCCTGCGGGCCGCGGACAGGTCTTAGACCTGTCCCTACGGGGTGAGGGGGCTAGTCTCCTCCGACCGCGCTTCCTGCTGGAACAGGCAGTACCACGGGTGTGGGGGCATCGACCTCCGGTTCGGGCGCGGAGGTCGCCCGCTGGAGCAGTGTGAAGAGCGGGACGATCACTCCGGCCAGCATCACACCGGAGACGCCGATGGCGAGGGCCGCGCTGGTCCGGGTCGCGATTGCCAGCAGCGCGATCTGGATCGGGCTGGCTGCCAGCGAGAAGAGCAGCGACTGGAGCGAGATGACGGTCGCTCGCTGCGCGCTCGGGATCGCGTCGTTCAGCATCGCCGACAGGATTGGCTGGCTCAATGCGGTCGCCAGTGAGATGATCGCGACCAGGCCGATTGCCGCTGGTGCCGCGGCCAGCCAGAGCAGCAGTTGCAGCCCAACAACCGTCGCCGGAACGACCATCAACAGCCGGCCCCGTCCGAGTCGCCGGTCAGCACGGCCAGAGAGCCACGCCCCGATCATCGATCCGCCACTGGTCAGCAGCAGGATGCCGCCCATTGTCCAGACCGGAAGCCCAACCTCTTCGGCGTACGGCTGGACCAGGAAACCGATCACGAGCAGGGAGAAAAGCGAGAGCATCGAGCCATACAGGATCACGTAGCGCACGACTGGCTGATGGACGGCGATTCCGACACCGATCCGCAGGTTGTCGCGAAAACTGGTCTTTGGGGCATCGGCCTCACCCTGAGGCGGCTCATTCATCGACAGGGCAACGATGCCCGCGAGAATGTAGAGACCAGCCGTCAGGACGAAGCAGGCGCGCATGTCCCAGGCGGCGATGAACCCGCCGAGCAGTCCTGCAACACCACTGGCAGCCTGAATGATCGCCATGTTGCGGCCATTGACCTCGGCGAACATCTCTCCGCGCCCATCCGCCGTCAGGCTGTCATAGAGCAGCGCTTCTCCCGCGCCGGAGAGGAAGGCGTAGGAGGTGTTCCAGAGCAGGTATCCAACCAGGAAGATCGGCGAGAGGGCGCCGGTCAGCATTGCCAGCATCGCCAATGCGTTCAGGAACGCGCCCATCGCCAGCGAGACTTTCCGGCCGTAGGTGTCGGCGACGACGCCGGTTGGGATCTCCATCACCGCGCCGATGAACAGCGCGACGACTTCGAGCATCCCGATCTGGCTCAGGCTGACGCCACGATCCTGAAGGAAGATGATCCAGATGCCGACCCAGAACATGCTGCTGGTCAGCAGCGAGAAGAGGTAGTAGCGCGGGACGTTGCGCTGGTATGTTTGACCACTCATTGTCAACCCTTTCAGCTCCGTTGCTGTACTTCAACGCCTCGTTGCCGTTCACTGAGTAGTCGATTGGGGTGGGGTGAAATCGACATCGTGGCGACCTGGACAGTGACATTGCCTGGGTTGTGTCGAAGCGGTCATCTGCCGTCTCAGCCTGTCGATTTCCGGTAGGGCTTGCGTCGTATAGATGAACCCGGCGACTGAGCCGGTTGGCTGACGAGTAGAACGACAGGAACGACATGAAGTACGTGTTGATGATCTTCATGGACGAGCAGGGGTGGGTCACGAAGTCCGAGGCGGAGCAGCAGGCGAGCATGGAGGGGTATTACACGTTCCACGGTGAACTCATGCAATCCGGCGCGTATGTCTACGGCGAAGCGCTGAGTGATAGCACGACCGCCACGGTCGTCCGCGTTCAGGAGGATGGGACCACCATGACGATCGATGGTCCGTACGCCGAGACGAAGGAGATGATCGCCGGGTTCTACGTTGTCGAGGCTGAGAACCTCGACGAGGCAATTGCCTGGGCGGCCAGGATCCCGGATGCACGCGGCGGCGCGATCGAAGTCCGCCCGGTCATGGTCTGGAATGAAGAGCAGCAGCAACGACTTGAAGACGCCGGGCGCTGATCCAGCGGCGGTCGTCGCTGAGGCGTTCCGCTCCGAGTCGGGTCGCATCATTGCGACCCTGATTCGCGTGCTTGGCGACATCGATCTGGCCGAGGAAGTCTTGCAGGATGCGGTCGAAGCGGCGCTGTCGAGCTGGCCGGAGGATGGCGTGCCCAGCAACCCGGCTGCCTGGATCACGACCGTCGCCAAACGGCGCGCGATCGACCGCATCCGACGGCAGGGAGCCGAGCAGCGGCGCCGCGAGGCGCTGGCTCCGCTCCTGCCGAGGGGCGATGAGATGAGCATCTTCGATCCCGACGAATCGACACTGGCCGACGACCGCCTGCGACTGATCTTCACCTGCTGTCACCCGGCGCTGAACGTCGAGGTACAGGTCGGGTTGACGCTGCGGACGCTGTGCGGCCTGACGACGTCCGAGATCGCTCGCGCGTTCCTGATCCCGGAGCCAACGCTGGCGCAGCGGCTCGTGCGCGCCAAGCGCAAGATTCGCAATGCGCGGATTCCCTACATCGTCCCGGCCGATCACCTGCTGACCGAGCGACTACGGGGCGTCCTGGCGGTGGTGTATCTCGTGTTCAACGAGGGCTATTCAGCGACGAGCGGTGAAGGGATGCTGCGGGCATCGCTGACCGGCGAGGCAATCCGGCTGGGACGACTGTTGCACGAGTTGATGCCGGATGAGCCGGAAGTGCTGGGGTTACTGGCGCTGATGCTGCTGCATGACTCACGTCGTGCCGCGCGAACTGGTGAGGACGGCGAATTGATCCTGCTCGAAGCGCAGGATCGCTCGCGTTGGGACGCTTCCGCGATTGCCGAAGGAACCGAACTGGTCGAGCAGGCGCTACGGAGGCGACGTCCCGGGCCGTATCAGGTCCAGGCCGCGATCGCCGCCCTGCACGCCGCTGCGTCGTCATTCGCGGAGACGGACTGGCCGCAGATTTCTACGCTGTATGACATTCTCTATCGCCTGACACCAACGCCGGTCGTCGCGCTCAACCGCGCCGTCGCCGTCGCGATGGCCGATAGCCCGCAGGCCGGGTTGGCAGTACTCGACGCGATTTCCCCGCCCGATGCGTTGTCTGGATACCACCTCTACCATGCGACCCGGGCCGACTTGCTACGCCGTCTCGGCCGCAATGCCGAAGCGACCTCGTCGTACATGACCGCTCTGCATCTGGCTGGCACCGATGCCGAACGCGCATTTCTGCAACGGCGGCTGGCAGAACTCCCCGCCTAACGGGCAGCATTGACGGCACGATTTCGATCGAAGAGGATACGCCGAACGCGACGGCGATGCTTGGAATGAGGTCAGGGAGCGATATGTTCGGGAACTACGATTTCGGGTTGAACGCGGAGCAGGAAGAGCGCGCGAAGCGGTTGCACGCGGAGAGCATCATCATCGACACCCTCTTTCAGGGGCCGTGCGGCTATCGCTCATTCACCGACGAGATGCTGGCGACGCTGAAGGAGGAGTACGAGCAGCACCGCAAGCCGGACATGGCGCTCTGGTCGGCGGTCAAGATGCCGATCCGCCGCGCGATCAAAGGCGAGTTCCCCGACTTCTACGACTGCTGGCACGATTCCGGTCTGACAGCGGGTAACCGGCAGACGGGCGGCAGCGCGCCGGGCGACGACATGGACAGCTACGCGCTCAACCAGGCCCAGTTCGACAACCTGCCGTGGCTGATCAAGGCGACGAAGGCCGAGGACTTCCGCCGCGCCAAGCAGCAGGACATCCACGCCGGTTTCGTCTCGACCCAGAACACGCTCCAGTTCGGCCACGACCTCAACAAACTGAACGAGGCCTGGGACTTCGGCCTGCGGATGATCCAGTTGACCTACAATTCGGTCAACTTCGTCGGTGGTGGCTGCACCGACCGGGTCGACTGCGGCGTGACCGATTACGGCAAGAAGTTCATCGAGCGGATGAACGAACTGGGCATCATCGTCGACACCGGCCACTGTGGGCGGCAGACGACGCTCGACGCCTGCGAACTCTCGAACGCTCCCGTCGTCGCCTCGCATACCTCCGCCGAGGCCGTCCACAAGCACGACCGCGCCAAGAGCGACGAAGAGTTTCAGGCCATCGCCGCGACCGGCGGCTACATCGGCGTCTACGCCGTCGGGATGTTCCTGACCAACGAGAAGCCAGCGACGGTCGATCACATGCTCGACCACATCGACCACATCGCGAAACTGGTCGGCCCCGAGTACGTCGGGATCGGCACCGACTGGCCGATGCAGGCGCCCGAGTGGGGCGTCGAGATGCTGGCGCGCCATGCGATGGACATCGGCTTCCGCGAGGAGCACGGCGTCACCGCCCCGAAGAACCTGATCGGCTTCGACGACTACCGCGACTACCCGAACTTCACCCGCGGCCTCGTCGCCCGCGGCTACTCCGACGACGAGATCAAGGGGATTCTCGGTGGCAATTTCCTGCGGGTGTTTGAGGCTGTCTGCGGGTAGGTGCTAGCCATTAGCCATTAGCTGTTAGCCTTTAGCCTGTCCGTGCGTTCGAAGAGGATCGACCCTTCGGAAACATGGGACCCGGCTAATGGCTAACAGCTAATGGCTAACAGCTAATGGCTAACAGCTAATGGCTAACAGCTAATGGCTACCAGCTAACGTGATTCTTCCGAAAGAGCGTGATCCTCGATTCGTGACGATTCGGCGCGGTGGGACGCTGACTGATGCTGACCACCGGCTGCTGGCGTTGTGGGCGGCGGGATGTGCTGAGCACGTGCTGAACCTGTTCGAGGCGGTGCGGCCTGACGACTCGCGACCGCGGCATGCAATCGGTCAGGCGCGTGCGTGGGTGCGTGGCGAGATCAGGATGAGTGAGGCTCGTACAGCGGCTGGTAATGCGAATGCTGCTGCCAGAGACTTACGAGGGGCGCCGCGCTTTGCAGCCTACGCAGCCGCGCAGGCTGCAGCGGTCGCACACGTCGCGGCGCACGAACTCGGGGCCGCCGCCTATGCGATCAAGGCCGTTCGTGCTTCTGCGCCGAAAGAAGACGCCGAACGCGCGGGGCGAGCCGAATGCCAATGGCAGCGTCACCAGTTACCCGAGGCGATTCGCGAACTCGTGCTCGACGACCAGCGCTTGCGCAATGCCATCTGCTGGTCGGTGTTCGACTGCTGAGCCTTCATCGACCGGATGTAGTACCTGGCCGACCCCCTGATTAGACCGGTTGCGCCGAGTCTCGTAGGGACAGGTCTCAGACCTGTCCGCGGCCCGCAGGCCGTCGCGTCGATTTACGGGAGTCTTGAACAGGGCGCAAACGTCTGCGCTCGTGTATCGAACGCTCCTGTGTCTTGCCGTCGGCCTGCGGGCCGCGGACAGGTCTGAGACCTGTCCCTACGGAGCGGGCGATTCAGGCGAAGATTGGGCGGAATGCCGATGGGGAGATCGCAAGGCTCGCTGACGCGATTGCACAGACTCCGAGCGCGATCAGCGCCAACTCATGCCACGTGAGTTGCAGGTTCGCCCGGCATCCACGATCGTCGCGATGACGAGCGCAACGATCGTCACGATGATGCCCGCTACGGAGCGTTGTAGGAGGCGGCCCATTATGGCCTCGTCGCTACTGTGCGGCGACCGGGAACCCCGTCCGTGTCACGCGGATGGCCTGGCGGCCCATCTCGGTGACGGACATGCGCGGGAGGAGGTCGTACGAGACCGTGTCGCCAATATCGACCTGTTCGTCGCCGTCGCGCAGGTAGAAGATGACATCGGCGCCGCCATCGTCCGGCTCGATGAAGCCGAAGTTGCGCTGCGGATCGTAGAAGGACACCGTCCCGGTCCCGCGTTCCACCGTTTCCCCCTCAAACCCAACGAACGAGTGGCCGTATGAGCCAATGCCACTATTAGGATACTCGACGGCGTCCGATGATGGATGCCGAGCGAGGTTGCACAAATCACGAACGTCGAGGTTGGTGAGGAATCCAGATCCGAGCAGGCTGTTGCGGGCTTCGATCACTGATCGTGGCACAACTTCGACCGGCAATCGGACGTGAGATTTCTCATCCGATTGCCAGTTCCTCGCTACATCGACCGTGCCCAGGCAATCAACATCGCACCATCTGCGGGTGAGACATACCGTCGCCCCATTGCCGATCGGATTTGCGCCTCATAGTTCAGCAGTGCGAGTTGCTCCAGCATGACATTGCCACTTGCATCCGCCAGTTCGGCCAGCGCCAGCACCGAGCATGCTGTACGGGACACCGACGGCTGCCGGACGACCTCACGAGTCAACTGGCACAACCCGTCATAGGTCGCTCCGATTGTGAAGCTGGTGGAGCCGCTACCGGTGTTCCCGGCGGCGTCGGTTGCGGTCGCACTGAATGTGTAGACACCCGGGCCGAAGGACATCGCGCTGCCGGTGATGTCCTCACACGTATCGCTGACAACGCCGGATGTGGCATCCGTCGCATCGCACGTGATGCTGATCGTGTCGGCCGGGCCGTAGTTGCCCTGGTTGCCGCTGTAGGTAATGACCGGACCGGTCGTATCCCGTTTGATCGTGACCGACTCGCTGTTTTCACCGCCAGCGCTGGTGGCTGTGCAGGTCAGCGTTGTCCCAGTCGTGTCGGTTGTGATGGTCGTCACCTCACAGTTGTCGGTCGAGGTGATGGGCGAATCTGGATCTTCGACGGTCCAGGTGACGCTGACATCACTGGTGTACCAGCCATTGTTGCCGAGCGTGCCGCTCACGTTCGGCGTGATGACAGGCGGTGTCTCATCGGGGGCGTCCAACTCAAAGGCGCCGATGTCGCTGGCTGGACCCTGCGGCCGGGTGAGTCCTCGCTGGTCGGTTTCGGGGGCAGCGTCATCGTCGCCGGCATCGATGGCGGGGCTACCTTCCAGGAGTGCCATTGTCTGCGTCGGTCCGCCGTTGTCAGTCAGACCTCCGAGCAGCGGATCGATCGGGCTGGCAATCGTGCCGACCTGGTTGCCGTTGCTGCCGTTCGTCAGGCCAGTCAATCCCAATCCATTACCGATCAGGTTGTGGCTACTATCAATGGTGGCCGACCCGGAGATGTCAATAAATACGAGTCCGGTATTCGCGGCAACGATCGTGTTAGTCAGCGTCATTATGCCGGCACCGCTGTATATCCCCCCACCGAGCGAAGCTGCGTTGTTGCTGATGGTGCTGTTCGTCAGGAAGACCGTGTCGGCGTGGTTGTGTATCCCGCCTCCGAAGATCGCTGCGTTGCCACTGAGGGTGCTGTTTGCCAGTGTCAGGATGCTGGCAGCGTTGTGAATCCCGCCGCCGTCGCTGGATGCGGTGTTGTCGCTGACGGTGCTGTCGGTCAGTGTCACCGTCCCCGCATTGCCACCAATCCCAGCGCCGGAATACGCGGTATTGCGATCAACAGTGCTGGTGATCAATTCAAGCGTTCCGGACTCGCTATACAGCCCGCCACCTGTACTGCCAGATTCGTTCAGGCTGACGGTGCTTCCAGTCAGCGAGAGCGTACCCTGGAAGTTGTACATGCCACCGCCTTCTGCGGATGACGTGTTCGCCGTGACGGTGCTATCGATCAGTGTGACGGTGCCGGAGTCGTTGTAGATTCCACCGCCGCTGACGATTGCGCTGTTGTCTGTAACAGTGCTACCGGTCAGCGTCACGATGCCGCCTTCGTTCAGGATCCCGCCACCGAAGGCCGCTTCACCATTGGTGATCGTCAGATCGTTGACGTGAAGCGTGCCGCCAGAGACGACGTGCAGAATCCGGAAGATGTCCGTTCCGGAATCGCCGCTGCGGGCAATCGTTGAGCCATTGCCGATAATCGTGATCTCGCTTGAGATCGTCGGCAGACCAGTCTCCTCAGAGACTGCACCGGTCAATGTGTAGGTGGCGTTCTCTGCCAGAACGATCTCGTCGGCGGCAAGTGTGCCGTTGGCCTCGTTGATCGCCTCAATCAGGGCCGTGACGTCACCGGCCGGAACCGCAATCGTATCGGCGGACACATGGGACGTAGTGGGCAGGGCGGCTAGCGTCAGGCTGATGCAAAGCAGACCAGCCAGGAGGATGCGGCGTAGTGAGACCATTGTTCGGCCTTTCAGTGCGCCACGACCTCATTAGCACTCTGACGCGCGCAGCGCGAATTGGACTTGATACATTGCGGCCAGTCTATCACGATGTGATTTGGCGACAGGTGTTGTACGGTGCGAGTGCGTAAGCACGCCCCCTTTGTCATCCTGAGGCCGCAGCCGAAGGATCTCTCCCTACCCAGCCAGTCGGCTAAGCGAGGAGAGATCCTTCGGCTGCGGCCTCAGGATGACAAAGGGGGCGTGCCCTGGTGATCAACTGCCATTGATCTAGCGCGTCCAGGCGAGAACGATCGTCCGGAGCATGCTGTCTGGTTACGCATCCCTGAGGAGATGCTCTTCCATGAAGAGCGCCGTGTCCTTCATCGCCTTGAGTTCGTTCTCGCGCTTGGTGAAGCCGTGGCCTTCGTCCTCGTAGACGTCGTAGCGAACTTCGACGCCACGGGCGCGGAGGCGTTCGACGATCTGGTCACTTTCGGGCTTGACGACGCGCGGGTCCTGGGCACCCTGGATGACGAACAGCGGGGCTTGGATCTGGTCGACGTAGGTGATCGGCGAGCGCTCCATCAGGAAGTCGGCCTCGGTGTCCGGGTCGCCGACCCACTGGGTCATCAGCCGTCGCCAGGTCGGCGGAACAGCGCGGGCGAAGGTGACGAGGTTGCTCGGGCCGACGATATCGACACCTGCGGCGAAGTATTGCGGCAGCCGTGAGACGCAGGAGAGCGTCGCGAAACCACCGAACGAGCCGCCGAAGACGCCGATCCGCTCGTTGTCAACCCAGTCGAGGCCGTGCAGGTAAAGGACGCCTGCTTCGAAGTCCTTGAGTTCGGCACCACCCCAGTCGCGGTGGATCAACTTCTGATACGTCGAGCCGTAGCCGGTTGAGCCGCGCACGTTCGGCGCGAGGACTCCGATCCCGCGTGAGAGCCAGTACTGGTAGAGGCCCGCGTACATGTAGAGCGGCCGCTCCTGCGCCTCCGGTCCACCGTGGATCGAGAGGACGACCGGGAAGGGGCCGTCGCCCTTTGGCTTGTAGAGGAAGGCCGGGATCTCGCGGCCATCGTGAGTTGGGTAGGCGATCGTCTCGGGCTGGATGAGATCAGCAGGGTCAACCCCGCCGAGGAACGACCAGGTCAACTGCGTCACCGTCTGCTCGTCGATATCGACGACGTAGATCTCGGTTGGCTGGTCGGGCCGGTCGAGTAGCAGGCCGATCTTGCGGCCATCGCGGGTCGTCGTCAGGTGGCGGATGACGCCGCCTGGCACTTCCGGCAGGGTGACCGGTTCGTTCGTCGTCAGATCGCGGGCGTAGAGTCGCGAGTAGCCACCTTCGTTGACGACCCAGACGAGGAAGCGACCGTCCGGCGAGACCGCAACGAACTCGATGTCCCACTCTGGCGTCTCAACCCAGGTCTTCTGACCGGTCTTGATGTCCTGGAAGGCAAGCCCGAGGAACTCCCGATCCTCATCGGAAAGAATATAGAAGCCGGTGCCGTCGCCTGCCCACGGGCCGGGGAAGTTCTTGACCTCGCCATCGCGGGGTGTCAGGTGGTCGGCCTCGCCGGTCTCCGGATCGATGACGTAGATGTCCTGGTTGGTGTTCGACTTGGCATCGACGATCGAGAGTCGCTTGCCGTCCGGCGACCAGCCGGCCGCGAAGTACATCGCGTCGCCCTGGTAGACGCGGCGCGCTTCGCCGGTGGTGGTGTCGTAGACGAGGACGTCCTGCTCGGCTGGCGTTCGGTCGTTGGCGCTGTAGGCGAAGGCGCTGCCATCCGGCGTCCAGGCGTCCTGGCCAAGGTAGTGCTGGACCTGCGGCGTGTTGGTCAGTTGTTCGGGCTGCCCGCCTCGGGCTGGAATCCGGTAGATCTGGTGAAACTCGTCGCCGTGGTAGTCAGCCGTAAACAGAATCCACTGACCATCCGGCGACCACTGCACCTCACGGACGGCCTGCTCGCTGTAGAGCGTCATCTGGTGTGGGTAGCCGCCGCTGCTCGACTGACGCCAGAGGTTGTACTGACCGGAGATGTTGACCGAGTAGGCGACTTCGGACCCGTCCGGGGAGAACGAGAGCGTCGGCATGTAGCGCCGGATGGCAGTGAACTGTTCGAAGGTATAGCGTTGGCTGGTTCTTCGCGAATCTGCGACCGTCATTGTCGGATTCCTTCTTTATTGTTAACCATCAGCACGTGCTGATGTGCTGATGGTAAGTATTAATGAAGAACCTTCAACGCGCAATGTCCGGGACATGACGTCATACTCATTCACGACCTTATCGGACATGGCGACTTTCGTACCAATTGTGTCTCGGTCATCTATCTGCTGGATTGGCTTCGTGGCATCCTCTGCTTACCACCGTTGGCCACCTGGCAGGAGCCCGACATGACGACCGTGACGAAGCGGTCAGGTACAGATGAAACCGGGGACCCCGCCCAATGGCCGTTCGTCCCTCCGGACGCCCAGTTGACGCCGTGGGATGAGAATGCCCAGTTACGACGGGCATTCGACGATGCCGCGCTCGGGATGTCGATTGCTAACCTTAACTGGGGATTGCTACGGGTCAACGAGGCACACTGCAGGATGCTCGGCTATACCGAGCACGAGTTGCTGACGACCGATTTCCGGACCCGGATTCACCCCGATGACCTGAAGCCGAACGACGATCTTCGGCGCGACCTCTTCTCCGGGAAGATCAACTTCTACCAGACCGAGCGGCGTTACATCCATCGCGATGGGCATATCGTCTGGTGTCTTGTAACCGTGTCGCTGATCCGCGACGAGGACGGCGAGCCGCAGTACTTCGTCGGCCAGATGCAGGACATTACCGAGCGCAAGCGGGCTGAGGAATCGCTCTGGCAGAGCGAGCTGCGGATGTCGCGTGTCCTTGCAGCGGCATCGGATGGAATGTTGATCGCCGATCAGTCCGGCACTGTCATGACCGTCAACCCGGCTGCTGAGCGAATCACCGGCGTACCGGCGGCGATGCTCCTTGGCCGCTCGGCCCGCGACGTTCCACGGCTGGTGAATCGCGACGGCGATGCAGCGTGCCAGGACGTTGCAGAGGCGCTTGAGCAGGCACTGGTGGTTGGTGAGCCGTCACATGGTCTGGACATCTGCTTCACCAGGAACGATGGCGCTGTCGTCCACGGGATCATCGACATCGTCCCCTTGCGCGGGCAGGATGAATCGCTCGATGGAATCCTGCTGACGCTCCATGACGTGACCGATCGGACGTTGATGGAGCAACGGTTAGCCCAGATTGCGCTGCACGATCAACTCACCGGTCTGCCGAACCGGCGTCTGTTCGACGATCGCGCCGAGCAGGCGCTTGTCCAGGCTCGACGAGCGGGCTCCGTCGTTGGTGTCCTGCTGATCGATCTGGACAACTTCAAACCGGTCAATGATCGCTACGGTCACGCGGCGGGTGACGCCGTGCTGGTGGAGGTCGCGCAGCGCTTGATGGCGACGGTGAGCGAAGGGGACACCGTTGCACGCTTCGGCGGCGATGAGTTCGTCGTGTTGCTTCAGTCCGTTCAGGGCTACCGCGACGTCGTCGAGATTCGCGATCGCCTGACCGCCGCGCTCGCAGTTCCGCATACGATCGCAGGCGAATTGGTGCCCGTCACAGCCAGTATCGGCGCCAGCCTGATGTCGTCGACTGACGACCGGATCAGCGACCTTGTCCACCATGCCGACAGCAACATGTACGCGGTCAAGCGCAACCGACGGCGTGGTCAGTCCATATTGAGTCCTTCCTGGAGCGTCTCCCCTACATAGTGGGCAAATCGCTGGGAATAGACAGCGCGCTGGCTGCGTTTCAAACTATGCGGAACCGAATCAGCACAACGGTACCGGCCAACCTACCCCCAAGGGACGGCCCGACATCGCGGTTCGCCGTGGATTTCCCCGTTCGGACGTGAAGGTTTCGCACCCCATACACCCCCTTCCCCACCCCATTTGCCGGGCGACTTCCCCAAGGTCGCCCGGACTTCCTTTCCTGTCACCTAATTAGTAGAAGACAGTCAATGTTCGGTGGTAGGGAGCGCTGTCGGCGGAGAGTGACTGGCCGGATTGCCAGAGAGACCAGTCGATGGCATACGCCGGCATATCGTGACCGCGCTGGGCGAGAGCCTGGCGCAGGAGTTCGACACCCCAGATTGTTGCGGCGCGAATCTCGAGTTCCTCGTCGCTGTCTGGCGGGATCAGGCGGTAGTCGGCGATCTTGCTGGCCAGATCGGGGGCATACGTCAGGATGCCGTGCTGGCGAAGGACCTGCGGTACCTTGTAGTCAGCGAAGGCCGTCAGCGTGTCGAGGTCGTGGAACGCGCCGGGACCAGCGCCATTGAAGGCGCCGTAGAGATCGGCGATCAGGATCTGGGCGCGCTTGTAGAAACGGATCTCATGACCGTTCCACGGGGCGGTGTCGCGGAAGGACGGCAGCCCGGCCAGCACCTCGCGGACGAGTTTTGCCGCTGACCCACCAGCCTCGGTGATCGCCTCCAGGAACTGCCCATCCCACCGCGCAAGGAGCGTCGTGCCGACCTCACGTAGATGCTCCAGCCGGGCGTGCAGGAGTGGGATCGGATCGCTGCCCGGATCACCGGCCAGGATCGTCCCGATATCGTCCTCGCTCAGCGTCGTAAGGTACTCGGCGTCAGCCAGTGGAATACCGCTTTCGACGGCACGTCTGAGCGCGACGGCCAACGCCCAGTAGCCATCGTACTGCTGCCCAGCGTACGTCACCTGCCAGCGGGGGCGGTCTGTGGTGGGGATGTTCCAGAAGCAGAAGTTGAGTGCATCGAGGACGAGGACGAGGTTCGCCAGCTCGGCATCGTCGCGGGCGGGAGGGTGCAGGTCGTGGCTCCAGTCAGCCTCCGCCTCCGGCGCGCCAGACAACAGCCCCGCAACCGCGTCCACCCGATCGCGATCGATCGTCACCAACCGCGACGCCTCGACCACCAACCGCGTCGTCTCCAGCACCCGCAACGGATCACGCGCCATGTCGAAGTGGAGCATGGGAGCCTCCAGCCATTAGCCACTAGCCATTAGCTATTAGCCGTCAACCAGTCAGCTGACAATCAAGAGTCTAACCGCAAGCGCAACGCCGCCGGTCGTTGAACGGCTAACGGCTAACGGCTGATAGCTAACAGCTAACTAGTACACTTCCCGACTGTGAACGAGCGCGAACGATCCCGGCAATCTGGTGGTATCGGACGGCATCTCCCGGCGCTGGCGATCTTCGTCGTCGTCACGGTCTTGCTGACGTGGCCGCTTGCCTCGCGGATGGACGATACGTTCATCTCCTGGGGCGACCCGGTCTTTCAGGCCTGGACGATCGCCTGGGACTGGCACGCGCTCAAGAGCGATCCACTCTCCATCTTCGACGCCAACGTCTTTTACCCGTGGGCCAATACTCTCGCCTACTCTGACCACCTCTTTGGCCAGGCGCTGACGGTTCTGCCAGTCATTGCGCTGACCGAGAACGGCATCCTGGCCGACAATATCGCGACGCTGCTGGCCTTTTTCTTCTCGGCGCTGGCGATGTATCTGCTGGTCTACGACATGACCGGCAATCGGATCGCCGGGATTCTGGCCGGTGTGGCCTACGCCTTCGCTCCGTCACGAGTCGCCCATCTCGAACACCTGCATCTCCTCTCGGCACAGTGGCCGCCGCTGATGCTGCTGTGTTTGCGGCGGATTTGTGTGCGGGACGTGGGACATGGGACGCGAGGCGCGGTCGTGGAAGACCATGCTTTTGATTCACGTCGAGTTGGTACGGGCACAGCCGAACTCGTCGACCCTCGCGGCCCACGTCCCGCGTCCCACGTCCCTCCTCCCGCCTCCCGCGCTCCATGGTTCCTCGGCCTCGGTGCCTGCTTCTTCGCGCAGGGGCTATTCGGGGTCTACTTTCTCTACTTCTCAATCGTGATGCTGATCATCGTCGGGGCCGTCTATGCGGCGTTCGCACTGTTCGATCGGGACTGGGAGGTCATGCGCGCGCTCGGGCTGGCGGCGCTGACCTGTGCCTTCGCTGGTGCATTGCTGATCCCGACGCTCTTGCCGTACTGGCGCGTCAGCCAGGACCTCGATGTCGAGCGGACGACCGAGGAGGTCAGCGTCTGGAGTGCCGAGCCGACCGACTACCTGGCGGTCTGGCCGCGTGCCCGGGCCTGGAATGAACTGCTTGACCGCTATCACCGCGATGTCGAGCGCGATCTGTTTCCCGGTCTCGCGATCCTTGCGCTGGCCGGCATCGGTCTGACCCATCGCGGGGCCGGTCGGCAGCGCTGGGTGTTGCTGGCGGTGGCGGTTGGTGGTGTGGTCTTCTCTTTCGGTCTCTCGGCGACAATCGCCGGCCGCGATGTGCCGCTGCCGTATCGCGCCTTCTACGACTGGCTGCCGGGGTTCCGCGCCATCCGGGTTCCGGCGCGTCTCGGGCTACTGGCGCTGGTCGGTGTCGGTGGGCTGGCCGGGCTTGGCGTCGATCGCCTCTGGCGGTTGGGGCGTGACGAGTTGCCGCTGTTCCGCTGGTATCCGCACCCGCTAGCGCAACGGCCTCGTGTCGTCGGGACCGCCATCGCGACGCTGGCGCTGATCTTCATCCTTCTCGAAACCGTCCCCCGGATGGAACTGCCCGATCCACTGCCTGCCCCGCCCGATAACCCACCACCGGCTTATGCATGGATTCGGGATAACCCCGCGCCGACGCTGGAACTCCCGATGGGGGAAGGGCTGGTTGGCTCGGCCTGGCCCAACTTCTGGTCGATGTCCCACTGGAATCAGACCGTCAACGGTTACTCGGGGATTGTTCCCCCGACGTACTACCCGTTCCGCGAGGAGATGCGCGCGTTCCCGTCCGACGAGATGATCCGGCTGTTACAAGGCATCGGCGTCGTCAACATCATCATCCACGAGGATTTCCCCGACCGCGAGCGCGCCGAAGTCGAGGCGCAACTGGCAGCCCACCCGGAACTGACGCTGGCACTATCCGGGCCGGACGCCGTCTACACGCTCGCTGAGGACCCATGGATGTGGGATCTGGCGCGAGCGGTGCCGGACGATGAGGTTGTCGATCTGCCGAACGCCGCCGCAGACCCTGCCACCTTCGGGATGCTGATGGCGCTGCTCCAGCGAACCGGCCACGATGTGACTGGTGAGGGTCAGGTGGACTACTACCACTTCTCACCGTCGGAGAGTGCCGGTTGCTATGCGATCCTGCTCGACACCGACGACCCGGCTGAGTTCGGCTACCCGGCGGCCCGCTCGCTGGCTAGCGAGGGGAACCTCGTCCTGTATGCTCGCCCGGAGTGTGTGGAGTAGGTCGGTTGTACAATTGACGATGTGTTGTACGTCAGAATGAGAGTGGGAAACCGTGGCTGTCCAGCGTGCTAGCGACCATGATCCTGCTGACGACATCGACATCATCGAGCTCGCACCCGAAGAAGGTATCGCGATGTTTGATCGCCAGGCGCGTGAACGCCTGGGGATGAGCGGCGACGAATTCCTTCAGAAGTGGGAGGCGGGCGAGATCGACGATCCTGACCGTAACGACGTCATGATGCTGGTCATGATGATCCCATTCGCCAAGTAACGCGCAGTGTCGTCAGCACGTCAGCGACGCGAGAGTATTCGAGAACATCTCACGACAATCAGGCGCCTACTGAGTTGTGTGGTGTATACGCACATCACGACACAGCAGCCATTCCCTTCGACCGCTGCGGTCTTCCCCGAAGCGTTGGCGCTGGTTCTGCACGACGGAAATCCCGCGCTACTCCAAGGTCCAGTTCCGTTGCTGCTTGACGTTGCCCAGCATGTTCGCGTCGTCATGGTAGATGCGCCTCGCGCGCGCCAGACGGCGATCCACGTCGTTAGCTACGTCTATACCCTGATGACCCGCGATCGCATCGAACTCGTGTCATTTCAGTGGCATCCACATGGCGTGGCCGAAATCGAGTTCCCTCATGTCCACATCGGACCAGCGCTGATCCGCCATGACTCGGTAGTCCGACCCGGTGAGGCGCACAAGATTCATCTGCCGACCGGCGAGGTGTCGTTGGCGGATGTCGTGCGGCTGGCGATTACGGAGTTCGGTGTCGTTCCACGTCGGGACGATTGGGAAGAGGTCCTGCGTCGTCCCGACGTGCTTGTCTAGCCGACCGGCCTTGGTGGCGCATCGCCGTAGCGCCAGATGTAGTAGTGCAGGCCGACATTGCCGGCCTCGACCTCCCAGCCGGGCGGGTTGGATGGTGTCCAGGTTAGGCAGCGCCGCTCGAAGCATTGCAGCAGGACATCTTCGACCTGACCCTCCAGCAGCACCTGTGTCCAGTACGCTTCAGTGATCGGGTAGCCGGTTGCGTAGAACGGGTCGGCGAAGAGCGATTCGTTGCGGTAGCGTGCGTCTTCCCAGACCGTGCCGGTCGAGTTCATGAACTCCCAGAACGGCTCGGCGACCCAATGGCCGGTCGCGGGCGCGTACCACGAGACGCCGACGTCGAACGATGCATAGCGCACGTTGGTGCCAACGTTGCCGGCGCGATCGATCGTCCAGGTCAGCGGCCCTGGCTCCGGTCCGGTGTAGGGTCCGCTTAGCCGCGCCATCGTCGCGTAGGTGACGCCATTCGGGTCGTCGACATCGCCCGCGACGTTTACGTTGGCCGGGCTGCGCGGTTCGAAGTCGTTGTGGCCGGCCTGCAACTGGCCGGTCATCAGTTCGACGACCAGCAGACCGTTGCTGACGAACCACGGATCGTCGCGGTCGGCGTCCGGATCGGTGATCTCCATGCGGGACTTGTCGAAATAGATCACCTTGCGCTCGCCGCCCGGTGCTTCGGTGTATGACTCCCACGTCAGGAAGGCAGAGGATTGCGGCCCCCACATCCAGGTCCGCTCGACGACGCCATCCATGACGGGCTTATCGGTGCGCTGCCAGTTCGCCAGCAACGGATCGACCTCATCCTGAGCGGCGGCAGGCACGGCTAACAACATGAGTGCGCAGCACGCTAGCATGGCAGCGTGCGTCAACTGCCTGCTGAACGGCTTGGACATGACCATTCCTCTTTCGGACCCGGAAACATCTGTGAACCTGCGGAACCCTGACCGGCGCTGTCCAGCTATCCCCACAACTGTGACAGGCAGGCACCATCGGGGGTGTCAGCCTATCACACCCGATTGGTTCCCGGCCGGTGGTGTCAGGTCGTAGGGTCGACGACGTAGCGGGGGCTGTCGTCGGCGGCCATTGAGGATTCGTTGTCACGCTCGGCAGTGAATGGCTGCGCGTCATCGCAACCATTCACTGGCATCGCGCAGGGTTCCGGCATTCGGGCTCGATACCAGGCCAGTTCGGCTTCGAGCCGGTTGATCCGTTGCTCCAGACCGCGAAGCCAGCCAACCAGCGCGGTTGCCATCTCCGGTCCTGCCGAGGTGCCAGTTCCGTGCAGGGATGGTTGCCCGGTCTCGCCGCCGCTCCAGATTTCCGAGAGCCGCAGGGCAGCCGCCATGTTCAGGACCTCCTGCGACGTAAGCGTCACGCCGGACTTTGGCGTCCAGCCACGGACGTGCCGCAGCCAGTCGTCGATGTTGAACCACCAGCGGCCGTAGCGACTGGGTGGCGCGAGTGGGAGCCGATGGGTGACGCCGGGTGGCGAGAGCAGCAGGAGGTCAGGCCAGACGCGGAACTCGAGCGCCGGTCGGATATCCGCCGTCTCACGGTAGAGTTGCTGGTTGTTCCAGAGCCAGTCAGCGAGCGCGTTGGCCGAATTGACGGACTGCCAGTAGGGGTTGGTGTCGCTGCCGTTGGTCGGCAACTCGCCCCATTCGCCTTCGTTCGACGCGTGTTCCCAGAAGCCGTTGACATCACCGCGGATCGGCTTCGAGAGGCGTTTCAACTCGGTCAGGATCAACGTCGATGGTGCATCGGGTCGGATGATGAACCAGTCGATGTTCCGGCCAATCGTGAACTCAGCGAAGACCCAGTACGAATCCGGCAGTTGTTTGAGCGCGTCGAGTACCTCCTGATCGATCATGCTCAACTCGCCGGCGAAGATCCGTGCCATTCCCCATCCCTCTCCCGATCGACATGAGGTGCCCCTCGTGTTGGCGACGATCCCCACTCGTCCCCGCTGGCACCATTGCGCCTTGCTGTGCCGGACCCAGCCGACCCACTCCTGACGAAGGCTGTCGATGGTTTCAGTGCACACATTACCCGGAATTCGTGAATCCGGCAAACCTGATTGCTGATCAACGGGTAGCAAGCGTGTCAGTTGATGGCCGGAACGCGCTCGTGGCCTTCAGGCGTCGTCGATTGCCCGTCATGGGACGTGGGAATCGCGCGATTGACACGGTCAGGTGGGCTTGAGCAGGACGATCGTCACGCAAGCCAGGATGATCCCAAGTCCAGCCCGGAGGCTGAAGGTATCGCCGAACACAATCAGGCCGAGGATTGCGTTCGTCGTGTAGACACCGACGGCCCAGATGCCGACGGTCGCGATGTAGGTCGGTCCCGCCTGAAGCGCGTACCCGAACAGGATGATTGATGGCGCAAAGGCCGCCACGCCGAGGACGGCCGCCCAGAAGAAGCCGAGGCCGTCGATCCGGTCGCCAGCGATCTTCAGATAGGCCGTCGCGGCGACATCCCCCGCCACGGAGAGGATAAGGAAGAGGGCCCAGACCGTCGAGGATGACGTTGCAGTCATGTGCGACCCCGTTTCGATGGTCCTGGTGTTGGGAGGTCACCAGGGTTCCGACTGGTAGCGAGCGACGGTTCGGTCGGTTGTCGGATGATGCCAGACAGTTTCCATCATTCCTGCGCAAGTGGCAAGATGTGTCGTCTGTTGTTGTGACACGATGAGGCGATGCATCGCTCAGCGATGTTTGCGGGACTCGCGCGGATCGGGCGTTCGAATCGCGTGAACCTACCGGCTGAGCCTGTCGATCAGCGAGGCTGGGGTGCGCGCGGTGGCTTCGCGGTGAGATGCCTGTTGCCATGGACCTGCTTGACGGATGTCGACCACGACCATTTCGTCGGCGTCGTGTCGCTGTTGTGGCCGGGCATCGGTGATGGGAGGATGGGCTGCGCGAGACGCTGCCTCATGGCGTTGCATTTCTGATGGGTCGTGCCGGCCAAGCGGGCACCATGCGAACAGGTGTAGTCGGGTGGATCTGACGGACGCCATTGTGGTCCTCCCTGAGTTCAGTGCTGCGACGACGATAGGTTGATCTGCCTGTAGTCTCTGTGTCGCGGCGGCCAAACTCCACGAAGGCGTCCCACAGTTCCGGTCACAGATTTCCGGTCACAGGACTTGACAATTGCACTGTCAGCCTGTCGAATGGAATTGCCGGTTGCACAATCCTTCCCGCAACGGTGCCCCGGCGCGTTGCCATGAGCCGAGAGGCAGCGTCCAATGAATGCACCCAACGACCGACCAGCGACGAGACAACAGCGCGCAACGCCGTCCGCCTTCGGGCAACTGCTGCGTCACCTGCGGACATCTGCGGACATCACCCAGGAAGAACTGGCGGAACGGGCCGGTGTCAGTGCGCGGCTCGTCAGCGATCTCGAACGTGGCGCGATCCTGCGCCCGCGTCGTGACACCGTCCAGATGCTGGCCGATGGGCTCCGTCTGGCAGATGTCGAGCGAGACTCATTTGCGGAGGTCGCCCGTGGCCGCGCACCGGCAGAGGCGAGCGAACCGGAACAACCCGGCGCAGCCGCCAGATTGCCGCTTCCGCCGACAGCCCTGATTGGCCGCGAGCGGGAACTGGCGGCGACGACATCGCTGTTGCTCCAGCCGGAGCCTCGGCTGTTGACGCTGACTGGACCGGGCGGCGTCGGCAAGACACGGCTGGCGCTCGATGTGGCGGCGCGTGTCGCCGATTCATTCCGGGATGGCGTCGTCTTCGTCGATCTCACGCCGCTGTCCGATCCAGGGCGTGTCCTGGCAGCGATTGCACAGGCCTGTGGTGTCCGTGACATGGGTGAGTCTCCGGCGCTTGCGAGCCTTGCCGAATCGCTGAATGGTCTTCAACGCCTGCTGGTTCTCGACAATTTCGAGCACGTCGCGACGGCCGCGCACGATATCGCCCAACTGCTCGAACGCTGCGGCGGGCTGACAATGCTGGCGACGAGCCGGCAGCCACTGCGCTTGCGGGCTGAGTGGGAGTACCCGGTGACGCCACTGGCGTTGCCGAACCTGCGCGACCTGCCAACCCCGGACGAACTGGGGGTGATTCCCGCCGTCGACCTGTTCGTTCGTCGAGCCGAGGCTGCCCGGCACGCCTTTGCGTTGACGGCTTCGAATGCGCAGGCTGTCGCCGAACTTGCCGTCCGGCTCGATGGGTTGCCGCTGGCGATCGAACTGGCGGCCGCGCGGGTCAAAGTCCTGTCACCTGCCGATCTGCTGGCACGGCTCGATCAGCGGCTTCCGCTGCTGACAGGCGGCGCCCACGACCTTCCGGCCCGGCAGCGGACGATGCGCGCGACGATCGACTGGAGCCACGAACTGCTTGATCCCGGCGAGCGCTGGCTGTTTCGCAGGCTTGCCGTCTTCTCCGGTGGATTCACCCTCGACGCCGCCGAGGCTGTTGCGGGCGACGGAGCCCCGCTGGATATCCTCGACGGCGTGACATCGCTGGTCGACAAGAGCCTGCTGCGACCAATCGACCACGCCCGCGACGGTATCCAGCGCTTCGGGATGCTGGAGACGATTCGCGAGTACGGCCTCGAACAACTCGCGCAGGCAGGCGACGAGGCGGCGGCACGTGCCCAGCACGCGCGTTGGGCTACTGGCCTCGCAGAACAGGCGAATCCAGAACTGACCGAGGCGAATCAGCAGCACTGGTTCAGCCGGCTAGACACGGAACACGACAACCTGCGGGCCGCCCTCGGCTGGGCAATCGAGCAACGGGATGCGCTGACCGCCCAGCGCATCGGCTCTTCAATCTACCGCTTCTGGATCACTGAGGGGCATTGCACCGAGGCACGGCACTGGCTCGAAGCAGCGCTTGCGCTTGACCCCGATAGCGCTTCTGCCCCGCGTGGGTGGACATTGATCGGAGCTGGTGTCATCGCCTTCTTCCTCGGTGATTATCAGCGGGCGACGGACTGCCACATCGAGGCACGCGCACTCTTCACCGAACTGGGGGATCCACGTGGCGTTGCCTGCTGCTACGGCAATCTGGGGTTGATCGCCGACGCGGAGATGGACTACGACCGTGCAGTCGAACTCTATTCGGACGCACTCGAGCGTTTCCGCGCGCTTGGCGATCAGGCACACACCCGCTTCATGCTCGGCAACCTCGGGCTGATCCGGTACTTCCAGCAGGAGTACCAGCACGCCGAGTCGCTGATGCAGGAGAGTCTGGCGCTCGCTCGTGAGATGGGTGACTTGCACAGCCAGGCGATTTCGCTTGGGAATATTGGCATGGTCGCCTTCGCGCTCGGCGACCTCGAACGGGCAGCCGCGATCCAGCGCGAAGTCCTGTCGCTACGCCGTGATGTTCCGAACCAGACGCACCTGGCGACGACGCTCGACAAAGTCGGGATGATCGCTGCCGCAACCGGCGCTCCGACGCGTGCGGCGCGACTGTTTGGCGCCGCCGACGCGTTGCGCGCCGAGGTTGGTGGGCTGGTGCTTCCGAATGACCGTGAGATTCTCGATCGTTCGATTGACCTTGCCCGTTCCGAGGCCGGTGAGATCGCCTTTGCAACTGCCTGGGATGCAGGCTCACGCCTCAGTCCCGAGGCTGCCATCGACTACGCGCTCGGCGAAGACTGGAACGACGTTTCGACCAGTTATCGCTCTCAGGACATGACAGCCGAGTAACGCCGCTCCGTGACTCGCGCACGCTGTTTCCGCGATTCGTCTATCATCACCCAGCCGTCCCTGCTGGCAGCGATCTCGCGACAGCCGGGATGGAAATACGAAACGGCGTGTTATCACTCACAACGAATTGACTCACTGACCGGCTGGCACGCTGACAGCCAGACGGGCTACGGGCGATGGGAGGATCGGTGCTTACACTCGGATACAAGGCCTCGGCGGAGCAGTTTGGGCCGCGCGAGCTGCTGGAGTTCTCGGTGATTGCCGAGGAAGTTGGCTTCGACTCTGTCGTCGTCAGCGATCACTTTCAGCCGTGGCGGCACACCCACGGCCATTCACCATTCTCGTTCGCCTGGCTGGCGGCACTCGGCGAGCGCACGAGTCGCGTCCGGCTCGGCACCAGCGTCGTGACACCGACCTTCCGGTACCACCCGTCGATCGTCGCGCAGGCGATGGGGACACTCGGCTGCCTCGCGCCGGGTCGAGTCTTCCTCGGTGTCGGAACCGGCGAGTCATTGAATGAGATTCCGTCGATCGGGATCGAGTGGCCGGAGTTCAAGGAGCGCTTTGCCCGCCTGCGCGAGTCGATCACGCTCATGCAGCGACTCTGGACCGAGGACCGCGTCACGTTCGAGGGGACGTACTACCAGACGCAGAACGCGACCGTTTACGATCGCCCCGAGGAGGGCGTTCCACTGTATATCGCCGCATCTGGCGCGACGGCCGCCCGGTTGGCGGGTCGGGTCGCCGATGGCTTCATCTGCACCAGTGGCAAGGCACCCGAACTCTATTCCGAGACGCTCGTCCCGGCTGTCAAGGAGGGTGCGGCCAAGGCTGGGCGCGATGTCAGCAAGATCGAGATGACGATCGAGATGAAGGTCTCGTACGATCACGATAAGCAGCGCGCGATGGAGGACACCAAGCACTGGGCCGCGCTGGCGCTCTCCAGCGACGAGAAGACCGGTGTCGAGGACCCACTGGAGATGGAGCGGCTGGCCGACGCCCTCCCGGTTGAGCGGGCCGCAAGCCGCTGGATCGTCTCGGACGACCCGGATGAGCAGGTCGAACGGATCAAGACGTACATCGACCTCGGCTTTACCCACCTGATCTTCCACGCTCCGGGACCCGACCAGGAACGCTTCCTGCGCCTCTACGGCAAGGAAGTCCTGCCACGGCTACGCGACCTGGCCGGGTAGCATCGTCATACTTCGTAGGGACAGGTCTCAGACCTGTCCGCGGCCCGCAGGCCGTCGCGTTGATAACCGGGACTTGGAACAGGGCGCAAACGTCTGCGCTCGTGTATCAAACGCTCCTGTGTTGAGCCTCCGGCCTGCGGGCCACGGACAGGTCTGAGACCTGTCCCTACGAGGGGGCGTTAACGTGCGCCGTAGCGCAGGCCGTCGATGACGAGTTGGAGCATGTTGCCGATCGTCTCGCGCCAGTGCGGGCCGCTGGGGACCTGCCAGATCGAACTGATGACGCGCATCACGTCGTCGGCGGCAATATCGGCCCGGAGGGTGCCGGACTCGGCTCCGGCGTCGAGCAGCAGGCGCAGGGCATCGAGGAGCCGCTCGCGAGTTGCGGCGTACATCTCCGCATCGGAGCCGAGCGCCGATAGTAGCGCATCGCCCATCCCCCGTTTCGTCGCGGCATAGGCGGCGAAGCGTTCGACCCAGGCTCGCAGGGCTTCATCAGCAGGTTGGGTCGCGAGCAACTCTTCAGCCGCAGCGCAGAGCGCATCGACCTCGTGCTGGTAGGTCGCGACCATCAGGGCTTCGCGGTTCGGGAAGTGCCGGTAGAGTGTGCCGACTCCGACCCCGGCGCGGGCCGCGATCGCTTCGAGCGCGGCATCTGGACCCTCCGAGGCGAACAGGTCGGTCGCCGCCGAGAGTAGCCTCTCGCGGTTTCGTTTCGCATCGGCACGTAGCGGCCGGTTCTCCACAGCAAACAACTCCCGATCTTGACAAACGGAGGCGCCTCCGTTTGTGATGGGCGATGAACCGGAGGATCCTCCGGTTCAGTATACCCGACGGCCCGCTGTGAAGACCTCGCACCCAACTGGCGCTCCGACGCCTGGGGATGATGGTGCGACGGCAGTGATAGGGGAGCATTCCATGGATCTTGGTTTACATATCGCTCAGCTGACCTGGAGCGGTGGCCCGACCCAACTGGCACCGACGCTGGCTCGGGTCGCGAAGGAGGCCGACGCAGCCGGTGTCAAGCGCATCACGATGATGGACCACGTCTGGCAGATCTCCGCGATGGGGCCGGCTGAGAACGAGATGCTGGAGGCGTACACGGCGCTCGGTTTTCTGGCCGCCCACACGGAGCGTGCCCTGCTGCATGTCCTCGTGACTGGTGTCACCTACCGCGAGCCGGGGCTGCTGGCCAAGCAGGTGACGACACTGGATGTCCTTTCAGGTGGCCGGGCTGGACTCGGGATCGGCGCGGCCTGGAATGAGGATGAGTCGCGCGGGCTCGGCCTGCTGTTCCCTCCGACGGCTGAGCGGTTCGAGCGGCTCGAAGAGGCGATTCAGATCTGCCTGCAGATGTGGAGCGACAGCGAGGAGCCGTACAACGGCACCCACTATCAGCTTGGACGGACGCTGAACTCGCCACAGAGCCTGAGCCGGCCGCATCCGTACCTGATGATCGGCGGCTCCGGCGAGCAGAAGACACTGCGGCTGGTGGCGAAGTATGCCGACGCCTGCAACATCTTCTTCGGCCCGGAGGCTGGCCGCAAGCTGGACGTCCTCCGCGCACACTGCGAGCGCGAGGGTCGTGACTACGACGCGATCGACAAGACGACGATGGTGTGGGTGACGCCGGAGACCAGCCGCGACGATCTGCTGCGCGAACTGGAAGCCCGGCATAAGGCTGGGTTCTCGGTCGCCTACGTCGTCTGCTTCGGGCCAGAACCGCTGCAAGGCGTCGAGTTGATTGGCTCGGTCATTCCTGAGATCGCAGCCTGGTAACGCTCCCCCGATTCCCTGGCAGCGGTGAGGCACTGCCTCGCCCTGCCGGTTGGTGTGATCGGTGAGGTTCGATCAGCAGCAGCGCTGGCGGATGGTGTAGCAGCAGCGGTGGTCGCCGCTCATCAAGTGGCAGGAGCGTTCGATATCGGCGTCGAGCAGGCGCCGGTAAGTCTCCAGTTCGTAGAAGCAGGCCTGCGGGAAGACCGAGGCGACGCGCTGGATCGCGCAGTTGTACTGGTTGACGACGTACTCGCCGGGGCCGACCTTCTCCCAGGTTGCGAGGTAGCCGAGGGCGTCCATGCCTGAGGCCAGCGCGGCGACGCGGTCATCGAACGTTCTTGCCCGGCTGATCCGCTGCTGAAGATAGTCGTAGGTCCGCTCGGCCCGGCGGTTGAAGAGCAGGTCTACTTTATCGGGACCGTCGAGGTGGATGAGGTCGCTCAGGAACTCGACCGCGATGGAGTCGTACTGCTTCGGGAAGAGGTCGTCAGAGGCGTCCGAGAGGCGATAGACCCGGACCGGCCGCCCGACTGGCTGGCGCAGCGAGTCGGACTCGATCAGCCCGTCGCGCTCGAGCGCCGTCAGGTGTTTGCGGACCGCCATCGTCGAGATTCCGAGCCGTTCAGCGAGTTGATCGGCGGTCTGACCGTCCGAGCGCTTGAGGACATTGAGGATATCCCCACGCGTCTTTCCGCGTGGCTGTGGCGCGCTGTCCTGTCCCGTACCGCGTGTCGTCACCGTCCTGGCCCGCCCTGAAAACTCGCGTCTTCGACTCTCGATCATAACATAAAGCGGCGATTCTCCCGCCCGGACGGCGCGTTGAAATCAGGACTGATGGGCGTTCCAGCGCGGCTGTACGGACGAATCCCACTGCTATACTCGGAGCACCGGGGCGCTTGTTGGCGCGGTTCGCGGACTGGCGCCATCGCGTGGATCGCCGGGCTGGCCGTCGTTGCAGGACAGATTTTGGTCAACCAGCCGGGGCGTGGATGTTGAAGGCCAGAGCAAACGCCATGAATCCCGATCCGTACGCGCCAACTGGTCGTGCGCACCTGTCTCGATACACCAGCTCACCTGTCGAGACACTCGATGTCGTCGATGACGACCCGCTTCCGGACGGTTACGCGACGATTGTCCGGCCGCCGGGCGTCGGTGCTCGCATTCTGGCTGCCCTCTCCTACCTCGCGTCATTCAGCCTGCTGCTGACGATCATTCGTCCCAGCCGACGCTTCACGCTGCTGCACAGCCGCGTTGCGCTGCCGGTGCATCTGCTGCGGCTGTTCTGGGTGGGCGGGATGCTGGCTCTCTGGTGGCGCTCCGAACCGCGCGACGGCGTTGTCTATGACAGCAGCGACCTGCTGACTGATGTCGGGATGTTGCTCGTGACAGGCATCCCGAGTTTCTCGACGCTCGAATCCGACGTCCTCTCATGGATCATCACGCCGCTGGCTGTCTGCTGGTTGCTGTCGCTGGCCGGGGCTGCCCTGGCGCTGATGGGCCGGACGGCAGACTTCGATGCCTTTGCCAACGCCGACTGGAGCGATGTCTCAAGCTACTACCGTGGCTGGCGGCTCTCTCCGGAAGAGGAGCGGATGCAGGCGCGCCGGGCACGCGCGCGACACGTCGAGCGGTTGCAGCGAACGACGAAGATGGTCGGGCTGGAACGTACCCGCCGCGAGCGGATCAACGATATTCAGGATCATCTCTCGCAGTTGCAGGCCGAGTACGACCACATCAACCAGCTCCTCGCTCTCGGTGAGATCAGCCAGCGGCGTTACGACAGTATGACGGCTGATCTGCAGGCCGAAATCGCCAGCCTGCGTGCCGAGCAGGGCGAGATTTCCAAGCGGGCGGCTGTCCCACGTAAGATGCCGACACCGTTACGCGTCAACCGTCTCGATCGCGCGCCGGAGAGTGCGGTTGACACAGTCGCGATCGTGACACCGTCCGGTGTGCCGCTGTTCACCTACGGCAGTTTCGCGCTGGATGAGGCGCTGGTTGCCGGAATTCTCTCGGCCTTCGACTCGATCAGCGAGGAGGTGTTCGGCTCGCGCGTTCATAAGACCGAACTCGCCGAAGGGCATGTCCTCCACTTCGCCCACGGCCAGCATGTCGTCATCCTGGCCGTCTTTACCGAGGAGCCATCACCCCGGCAGATCGAGCAACTGCGCGGGATGCTGACGACCTTCGAGGCTGCCAACAATGGCCCACTCGCGCGCCAGCAGTACGACACACAGTACCTGCACGAGATCCATCCACCGTTCGAGTTCCAGAAGCGGCAAATGTCGGGGTGATGGGGATTGGGGAATGGGGATTGGGGGTGTCGGAAGGAGCACATCCACTCGACACCCCCCTAATCCCTAATCCCCAATCCCTAATCCCCAACCCCCAATCCCCGTCACCCCGACGTCACACGGCCTTCATGCAGTTTTCATCCTCAACCGCCAAGATATGTATACCCGGTCTGATTGACCGCGGTACGGTCCTGTCCTGGATAATGGGAAAGCTATGCATCTATGACGACTGCGAATACGTTGAAGATGGCCGGGCTTCTAGCGGCGCTGACAGGTCTGTTCGTCATTATTGGCGGCTATGTCGGCGGTGTTGGTGGCGCGACGATCTTCCTCGTGATGGCGCTGGTGATGAACGGCGTCATGTTCTGGTTCTCGGACAAACTGGCGCTGCGGATGGCTGGCGCTCGTGAGGTCTCCGAGGCCGAAGCTCCGGAACTGCACAGTATGGTCAGCCACCTCTCGACGCTGGCCCGGCTGCCGAAGCCGCGCGTGTACCTGATCGAGACCGACACCCCGAACGCCTTCGCGACCGGCCGCAGCCCGAAGCACTCTGCCGTCGCCGTTACAACCGGCATCCAGCACCTGCTGACGAAGGACGAACTGGCCGGCGTTATCGCCCACGAACTGGCTCATATCCGCAACCGTGACACGCTCATCAGCACCGTTGTCGGCTCGGTGGCCGGTGCGATCACCTGGATCGCGACAATGCTGCAGTGGTCGGCAATCTTCGGTGGGATGGGCCGCGACGACGAAGAGGGCGGCAACATGATCGGGATGCTGGCGATGGCGATTCTCGCCCCGATCGCCGCCACGATCATCCAACTCGCTATCTCCCGCTCGCGTGAGTTCTCGGCCGACGCTGGTGGCGCGCAGATTCTCGGCGACCCGCTGCCGCTGGCCAGTGCGCTCGAAAAGCTTCAGATGGGCAACATGCGTCGCCCGCTGGCGCACGCGAACCCTGCCACCGAGCACCTCTACATCGTTAATCCATTTGGTGGCACCCGGACGATGTCGAAACTGTTCAGCACCCACCCGCCAACCGAGGAGCGGATCGCCAAGCTGCAGCAGATGGCGCTCCAGCCGAGCCGCGCCTTCGCTCGCTAACCTCGCTTGTCATCCTGGGGCCGCAGCCGAAGGATCTCTCCTGCACTAGCCGCTCGGCTTGACGAGGAGAGATCCTTCGCGTTCGCTCCGGATGACACACGGGCTGCTGGCGGCGATCCTGCGTCCACTACATGACAGCATGCGCCACAATGTCGTGGTGCCTCCGTAACGCAGCATTGGGGAGAACCCATGTACCAGACGACATATCCGTCTTCGTTTCGCTGGCTGGTCGTGCCGGTCGTCGCGCTCCTGTCGCTGCTGCTGGTTGCCGGGGTGGCGGCCCAGCCGGACTTCGGCCTGCCGGTCCCTGGCCAGCGTGTCTACGACCGGACCGGCGTCCTGACAGCCGAGCAGGTTGCCAGTCTGGAGCAGAAGGCAGCGGCTGTCGAAACGGCTGGCGCGCCCGCGTTTGTCTACCTTCAGCCGAAGAAGACGGACTACGACGAAACGGTCGATGACGCCCGGAATCTGATGGACGAGTGGGATATCCAGAGCGCGCCGGATGCCCGCGACGGCATCGTTCTGTTCTTCAATCTGGAACCAGACGACCTCGAACACGGCGACTACGCGCTCGTTGCCGGGGCATCGCTGCTGGACGGCAACCTGCCGCAGCGCGAACTCGATCGGATCACCGACCAGATGCAGCCGTTGCTGGAGGATGGTGATATCCCCGGCGCGATTGGTCTGGCGCTCGAAATGATCGAACGGGACCTGCGCGAAGGCCCGCCGCCACCGCCACCGCCGAGCGCGATTGAACGCTTCTCCAATAACATTGCCGATGGAGCATTCAGCGTCGTCAACATCATTGCTCTTGCCGTGACGGCGGCGGCTGGCTGGCTGATCGCGCGTGCCTTCCCGAAGCGGCACACGAACAACCTGCCCGTGACCCCCGCGACCGCGCCGCCCGATAGCCTCCCACCGGCGCTGGCCGGTGCGCTGGTGACCGGCAGCGTGACTGATGCCAACATCTCGGCGACGATTCTCGATCTGGCAGCACGAGGAGCGCTGGCGATCGAGCCGGACGGTAAGAAAAAGGTACGGATCCGCCTGCTCGACGAATCGCAGGTGCGGCACGGCTTCGAGGAGGGCGTCTGGCGGTCGTTCGCGCAGCGGGCCGACGCTGACGGGATCGTCGCCGACAAGCAGATCGGCGAGAGCCGCAAGGACTGGGGCAACATCCGCGAGGTCCTGAATCGCGAGATGCGGCAGCGTGGCTGGTTCGATCCCAATGCCGGTAAGCAGCGGGCACCACTGTACATTGCGGCTGTCGGGCTGTTCCTGCTGGCTGTCGTTGCGCTGATCTTCGCCGCCATTGCCGAGAGTTTCTGGGCGCTGCCTGCGGTCGTTGTCCTTGCCGCCGCCGGGATCGCGGCCTTTGTCGCCGCCGTCATGGTTCCGAACACCACGCCGGAGGGTGACGACGTCGCTGCTCCCTGGCGGGGCTACCAGCGTTACCTGAAGTCCTCTCGCAAGAACCCACAGGTTGATCTCGACCTCGACACGGCTGTGCCGTATGCCGTCGCCCTCGGTGTCACCGGCGACCTCGACAAGCGGCTGAAGACGGCCAGCGCCGAAGGCTACCTGCCCGCCTGGCTCGGCGTGTCACCATCCAACACGGCCTGGTCCGCCGGGTTCTACCCATACTGGATTGCCTTCAACAGCAGCGTCACCCCAACCAGCACGTCGACCAGCACCGGCGGCGCCTCCGCCGGCAGTGGCGCATCCGGCGGTAGCTTTTAGCGAGGTGTCAGGTGACAGGTGTCAGGTTTCAGGAGTCGGTTCCTGAGGACTTCTTCGGCTCGCTCGATTCGTGCCTGACATCTGACACCTGTCCCCTGACACCTGCCCCCTGACACATGCCGCGAATACGGTATCGTTACGCGGTTTGTAGACGACGACAGTGGGGGAGGGTGTGGCGATGCAGTTTGCCGAGCGGATGAGCAGGTTGGGGACCGAGAGTGCCTTCGATGTGCTCGTTCGTGCGAGGGCGCTCGAAGCCCAGGGCAAGCACATCGTCCATCTGGAGATTGGCGAGCCGGACTTCGACACCCCAGCCCATATTGTCGAGGCCGGAATCGCTGCCCTGCGGGCTGGCGAAACGCACTACACGCCGGCTGCCGGTATTCCGCAACTGCGCGATGCGATCGCCGAATATACGTCGCAAACACGGGGCGTTGACCTCGGGCCGGAGCGCGTTGTCGTGACGCCCGGCGCGAAGCCGATCATGTTCTTCGTCATTCAGGCGCTGGCGGGGCCGGGCGACGAGGTCGTCTATCCCGATCCGGGCTTCCCGATCTACGAGTCGGTCATCAACTACTCGGGTGCGACGGCTGTACCGCTGCGGCTGAGCGAGGAACGCGACTTCTCCTTCGCTCCGGAGGATCTGGCCGCGCTGGTTTCCGAACGGACGAAACTGGTCATCATCAACTCGCCGCACAACCCGACCGGCGGGGCGATCTCGTCCGATGCGCTGGATGAACTGGCACGGCTGGCGAACGAGTACGACTTCATGGTGCTCTCCGATGAGATCTACTCGCGGATGCTCTATGACGGCGTCCACGAGAGCATCATCACCCGCCCCGGCATGATCGATCGGACGATCATCCTCGATGGCTTCTCGAAGACCTACGCGATGACCGGTTGGCGGCTGGGCTACGGCGTGATGCCGTTGGAGATGGCCGAGCAGGTGACGCGGCTGGCGGTCAACTGCAACTCGTGTGTTCCGGCCTTCACGCAACTGGCTGGTGTCGCGGCGCTGACTGGCCCGCAGGAACCGGCTGAAGCGATGATCGCCGAGTTCCGCCGTCGCCGCGATGCGGTCGTTGCTGGGTTGAACGAGATCCCGGGCGTGACCTGTCTTTCGCCAGCCGGAGCGTTCTATGTCTTCCCAAACGTCAGTAGCTTTGGCCGGCCATCGTCCGAGATCTCCAGCCTGTTGATGGAGGAGGGCGGCGTCGCGCTGCTCGGTGGGACTGCCTTCGGCGCGGCTGGTGAGGGCTACCTGCGTCTGTCCTATGCCAACTCGTTGCCGAATCTGGAGCTCGCACTGGAACGTATCTCGAAGGTATTAGGTGATCGGTATTAGGTATCAGGTGACAGGTTTCAGGTTTCAGGAGTTGCCGAAGCAGATGGTACGAGCAGAGCATTTCGTTGACGACAGGGGAACCAGCGTCTTCCTGTCACCTGTTACCTGTCACCTGATACCTCCCGCGACACCTGGCGAAGCCGAATGAGCATCCAGGGCTACGCGAAACTCGCCGTCTTCATGGGTGGTGTCGTCGGGCTGGGTGTGGAACTGGCGGCCGAGCGGTTGCTGGCGCCTGCCTTCGGGACGACGCTCGACCTCTGGTCGATCATCATCGGCCTGACCTTTACGGCCCTCTCGGCCGGATATGAGATCGGTGGCCGGCTTATCGACCGGCGACCGACGCACCGCCTCCTGAGTGTCTGCCTGTTGATCGCTGGGGCCTGGTCACTGTTCATCGCGTTGCTTGGCCGGACGATCGTTGACGCGATCCAGGAGTTCACCTTCGACTTCGGCGGGTTGCGGCTTGGCATCTTCCTCTCGGTTCTCCTGTTGATCACCGTGCCGCCGTTCGTGATTGGCATCGTCACACCGGCTTCGATCCGTCTCGTCGTTCCCCGTGTCGGTGCGGCTGGCTCGTCGGCCGGCACGATCTACGCGCTCGGCACCGTCGGTTCGCTGCTGGGCACGTTCCTGCCGGTTATCGTCCTGATCCCCCGGATCGGCGTCCGCTACACCTTCGTGACGATGGCTGTCGTCGGCCTCGGGACCGCCGCGCTTGGCTTCACTAACTTCGTCCGTGACACCGCTCCCGAGATGGTCGCTGAATCCGTCGAGGAGCCGGTCGGCGAGCGGGTAGCGCGCTAGCGAGTGTTCTCGCATTCCCAGCCCGGTCACGCCGGGCGGAGTCGAGGCATCTCGGCACAACCGTGGGCGGGACCCCCCGCAAAGTCCAAAGAGCCAGTGGTTCTCCCTGTGCGAAAGTTCGTTGACCCGTGCGGTCCATCTCGATAGCATGTGCCGGTCGTTCCGACTGTCGATTTGCGAATTGAGGAGATCAGACAATGGCACAGGTTCAGTTCACCGAACAGGATGCGAACTCGCTGGTCGAGAAGATCGGCGCGTTTACCGAGACCCTTTCCCCCGGCGAGCAGGCTGCCTGGCAGGCGATCGAGCAGCACATCAGCACGCTCGTCCCGACCGAAGATGAGGATGTCAGCGGCTTCATGATCGCGCCGGATTCCGTCGGCGCGATGGCCGAGGCGCACCAGCAGGAACTGCGCGACGAAGCCCGCCACGCAACGGCTGGCCGCACGACTGACCAGCGCCGGAGCATCTGGTCGCGGCTGGTAACGACGCTGCGCTAGGAGACGGTAGGTGTCAGGTATCAGGTGACAGGTGTCAGGAGGAGTCACGGATCGTCGTCATCCCCTGACACCTGATACCTGACACCTGACACCTACAACCCACAACGGAGGTATCAATGCCCAACCTGCCAGCAATGCGGTTCGCGGTTGTCAGTGACCTGCACATCGGTGCGACGACGGCGAATCGGTGGCACAACCGGTTTCTGACCGACGAGCCGGAGGCGACACTGGCGGCGACCGTCGCGGCCATCAACGACCAGCAGCCACAGTTCGTGTTGGTGACTGGTGACCTCTCGGACACAGCCAGCGAGCGCGAGTTGCGGCTGGCTCGGGGGGCGCTCGATCAGTTGGCTGCACCGTGGATCGTCTCGCGTGGGAACCATGACCAGTCAGCAGCGGGTGACAGCGAAGCATTCCGGCAATTGTTCGGCGATCGCGCTCCCGTTGGGCTGGTTGGAGATGACCTCGTGCCGCTGCCGGAAGGGGTCAGCCTGTTGAGCCTCGACGCCGACTGGCGGACCGAGGGCGATCAGTGGCGGGTCTTCGTGCCGGATGCGCAGATCGAGCAGGCCGTTGCGTCGCTTGCTGAACGGCGGCCTGAGTTGCTGCTGATCGCCTGCCATTTCCCGTTCGTGCGCCAGGCGGAGTTCATTCGCTCGCGGGCGGAGGACGGCAGGAACGCCGGTACACTCTGGGATGGCGAGCAGGCGCTGGCGCAGATCGCAACTGCTGCTGAATCGACGCTCGTCTTCACCGGCCACCAGCATTTCCACCACATCACGACCGGGGAAAACTGGCTGCATTGCACGACTGCATCGCTGGCCGAATACCCAGCCGAGTTCCGGATCGTCACAACCGGCGCCGATGGCGTCCAGATTCGGACGCTGCCGGGTGCGCCAGAGGTCGTCGCCGGTGCGCCGGTTGAGGTGACGTGGGTTCATGGCCGAGCCGAAGACCGCGAGGTGCACTGGCAGCCAGCGTAGGTTCACCGTCCACAGTACAGGAGTCGCGATTCATGCGTGAAGACGTCTCGCGTGCCACCCGGCAGCGCTCGCTGGGAGACCCGGGAATTGACTATCCGCTCTGGCCGGTGTTGACCAGTGGTTGTCCCCAGACCAGCACGGACGAGATGCAGTACCCACTTGAAGTGGACTACGCCTACGATGCGGTCGATCCGGCACTGTTCGATCAGCCGCCCCTGCCTGGGCTCGATCGCTGGGCACCGCTGCTGCCGCCGCTGGCTCCTGGCCTCGCACTCGGCGAGGGCGGGACGCCGTTGCTGGCGCCGCCCCGGCTGGCCGGGTGGGCCGGCTGCGATGGTGAGGTGCTGATCAAGGACGAGAGCCGGAACCCGACCTGGAGCCACAAGGACAGGCTGAACCTCTGCACGGTCAGTGCGGCAGCCGTCAGCGGTGCGCCAGGTGTCGTCGTTGCTTCGTCCGGTAATCACGGCGCGTCGGCGGCGGCCTACGCAGCAGCGGCTGGGCTGCCGTGCATTGTGTTCACCTCTCCGACCTCACCTGCCGCCGTCCAGCAGTTCCTGTTGAGCTATGGCGCGGCGGTCGTTGGCGTGCCGTCGGACGCCCGCTGGCCGTTGATGCGACAGGTGGTTGAGGAGTTCGGCTACATGCCGGTCAGCAACCTGACTCCCTTCCACACTGGCCACCCGTTCGGGCCGGAGGGGTACAAGACGATCGCGTACGAGGTCTTCCTGCAACTTGGACGGCGACTCCCCGAGGCGATCTTCGTCCCGACCGGCTACGCCGAACTGCTGTACGGCGTCTGGAAGGGGTTCGATGAGTTGCGTCGCTTTGGTCTGACGGCTGAGGTGCCGCGCCTGTATGCCTGCGAACCGGCTGCCCGTGCGCCACTGGCCCGCGCGTTGGCCGAGGGTGCGCCCGCTGTTGCTGTCGCCGCTGAGCCGACGGCTGCCTACAGCGTCGCCGTTCAGGTCAACGGCTACCGTGGTGTCAGAGCCATCCGCTCCAGCGAAGGCGTCGCCATCGCCGTCTCCGATGAGGAAATGATCGCCGCACAGGCGGAACTCTCCCGGAACGGTATCTGGGTCGAGTTGTCATCCGCCATCAGCCTGGCCGGCCTTCGACAACGGCTGGCGGCCGGTGAGCAGTTGAATGGCCCCGTCGTCTGCATCAGCACCTCAAGCGGCTTCAAGGACAGCCAGGGCGAGCCGGCCACCGTTCCGGCAGTCGAGCCCAAATGGCCGGAGGTCAGGGAGTTGCTGGCGACGCGGTATGGGTTGCGGTCCTGACCCCTCCCCCAATCCCCTCCCCTATAGGGAGAGGGGGGTAAGCACACGGCAACAGAAAGCCCCTCCCCGCGTCGGGGAGGGGTTGGGATCCTACAACCGCCCGTTGATCGCGGCGATGTAGCGTTCCGCAGAGCGCTGGACGGCGCCGTTTGCATCACGTTCGACCGGACGGCCAAAGGCTGAGTAGAGACGCTCGAACCGGAATGGCGCGACGGAGTCGGCGATCCGGCGGACGGCGGCTTCGCCGAGCGGGATCGAGTTCGGGTAGGAGTACATGAACGTCACCCAGCGGTTGTCGGTGACGACGAAGATGGTGTCGCCGGTGAAGAGCGCACCCTGCCCGCCATCGGCGTCGGCCCAGTGGAGGCTGGCGCTACCGGGGAAGTGACCGCCGCCGCGAATGAGGGTGATGCCCGGCAGGATCTCCAGCGTCTCCTCAGGCCAGTAGCGGATGGCATCCTCGTCGGGCTGCATGATCCATGGCTGGTTGTCGCTATGAACGTAGACCGGCGCGTCGAAGGCGCGGCTCCAGTCGACGATTGTCGTGTGGAAGTGTGGGTGGGAAATCGCGATGGCGGCCAGACCGCCCAGCGCGTTGATCTGCTCGATCGTCGCGTCGTCGATGTACGCAACGCAGTCCCAGAGGACATTCCCGGCTGGCGTCTGGATCAGGTGGGCGCGCTGGCCGATCCCGAACTTCGGTTCCGTCTCGATTGTGGTCAGGCCGGGGCCGATTTCGGTGAAGACGTTGCGGTAGCCGCTCTGGCGCAGTTCTGCCAGAGTCGTCCATGACTGACCGTTGGGGTTGATGTACTGCCGATCCTCGTCGCAGATCGGGCAGACGGCCGGCGGACCGTCGCTCGCGGCATACTGGGTGCCACAGGTCGTGCAGATGTAGTTGGTTGCCAAACTCGACCTCCATTGTCGAACGCTGGCCGCGCGAAGCGGCGCGCGGCTGCCATACTGGTTCTAACAGGTTATCGTTGATTGTGAATCCGGCAAATGTCGTAGATCGTGCGGCATTTGCAGGGAAACGGGGCGAAGGAAGCGTATGAATCAGGAAGAACTTCGAGCGTATGTCGTTTCGAAACATGGCGCCGAGGGCGGATATCCATTCGGCCCGGGCGCGTTCGTCGTCAAGGTGAGCGGCAAGGTGTTCGCGCTGCTTTCCGAAGGCGAAGACCCCGGCACGATTTCACTGAAGGTCGACCCCGATGAAGGCGAACTGCTGCGCGCCCAGTACCCGACGATCATCCCCGGCTACCACCTCAACAAGCGCCACTGGATCACCGCGACGGTCGATGACCGCATCCCTGCCGACCTGCTGACCGACCTCGTCGACGACTCCTACGACCTGGTCGTCAAGTCGCTGACGAAGGCCAAGCGGGAGGCGCTGCTGGCTGGACAGTAGGTGATGTCCATGCTGGAAGCCCCACAGGTAGCGAATCGGTCGTGACGGAGATCACGCGTCAGATCGCTGACTTCCTGAAGGCAACACTGTCGGTCCGTGAAGTCGTGGCGGTGTTGAGCGTTGCGAGTGTTGTGTGGCTGGCGGCTGGTGTCACGCTGCGGGGCCGTATGCTTGTCGCGTGGTTGCTCGTGCCGGTGCTGGTCGCGCTCGCCTGCTTCTGTATCGCAGGGCAGGAACACCTGTTCCCGAACCGCTCGTTCGAAGGCCCGCACCTGATCCGCATCCGTGACGGCGACGCCATCACCCTCTCCGACCTGATCGGCGTCGCGCTCGGTGCGATCGCCTTCCTCCTCGCCCTCATCCTCACCTGGCAGCGCATCCGCAAACTGACCGACTGACCGACTGACAAGCTAATGGCTATCAACCAACAGCTACCGGCTGCTATACGATCTCGCCGTTGGCAGGAGCGATCCTTCTTCCGGCCAGAGCCAGCCAGCGTTCTGGAGGTCGTCGCGGATCAGTAGGCCGAGCAGGACGGCGTACTCGGTACCGGCGTGTTCCGGGTGGTATTCGAAGCGGGCGCGTTCGAAGTACTGGACGGTGTGGACCTTGCCGGTGTCCGGGTTGAGTTCGTCGAACTCTTCCGAGATCGGGTAGCCGAAGGTCGCGGCGCCGCCGTACTTGAGCCAGAACTCGCGGAAGCCAAAGGCCAGCGAGTGGCTGGTCTCGACGAAGCAGTCCTTGTTCTCGTTGGAGACACAGGTTGAGAGCGGCTGGAACGCCCGCTCGTTGCCACGTCCGGCGGTGATGTCGCTACCGGCCAGCGTTCCGAGCACCTCGCTCCAGCTCCCGACGTTCTCGGGGTGGAACTCCAGCCGGGCGCGCTCGAAGTCCTGGACCAGCAGCCACGTGCCGTCCTCCTGCTGGCGCGGGTATGGGCGGGTCAGTGGCAGTCCGAGGATGCGCAGTCCACCCCGCTCGTTCCAGGCTTTGAGGAAGCGTCCCGAGACGGTCTGGCCGGTTTCGGAGAAGTAGCGGACGTTCGTCTCCCAGGGCTGCTCCGGCAGTTCGTGCTTGGGGTAGTTCTTGAAGGCGTCGTAGTACGGCTGCTTGGGATAGAAGACTGACTCCGGCAGCAGGCGTGGGACGCCGTAGCGATCAGGCTCAATCGCCATCAGGCCAAAGGCATCGAGCGCTTCCTCGTTCCAGTCGTGGAGCATGTGCAGATGGGCGAACTCGATGTATGGCTGGCGCTTGAGCCAGTTGAAGGCGTTGGGCAGGTTGCGCGCCTGGTCCTCGACCGAGTTGTTCCAGCCGAACTCGGTGATCCACATCGGCTTGTGACCGTCGCCACGGTTGACCATCAGTTCGCGGAGCCACTCGATCCGGTCGTAGTTGAGTTCCAGATGGCGCCCATACTTCTCCATGTTGAAGTCCCAGACGTAGGGGTGGAGCGAGATTGCGTCCCACGGCTCGTTGTTGGGGCCATAGAAGTGATCGCTCAGGTTATAGATGTAGTTCATATATTCAGCGCCAACCAGGGTCTGGGCAGCGACGACGATCTCCGGGTTGATCTGGTGGGCGATGTCGTAGAACGTGCGCAGGTGGCGGATGTAGACGGTGCCGTCCTCGCCGAGGTAGCGCCACATCTCCGGCTCGTTCCAGAACTCCCAGTGCTCGATCCATGCGTAGCGGGTGACTGCCGCCCGGATCGCGTTCTCGAAATCGCCGTAGTGGGCCTCGTCGAGTTGGCAGCTATAGATCTCGGTCTTGAAGTTGTCGCAGCCGGGCTCGTCGGTCGACGCCCAGCCGGGGATCGTATTGAAGGTCGCGACGACGACGATGTTGCGGGCTGCCAGTTCGTCGAGGACTCGGTCGTACATGGCCCAGTCGAACTGGCCGGGCTGCGGCTCGAAGCGACGCCAGTCGATCGAGAGGCGGACGGTTGTGACGCCGAGTTCTTCCATGGCCGGGAAGAGTTGGTCGCCGTAGACCTCGGGGTCGAGCCACCAGGCGTGCGAAGCGATCCCGAAGATCATCGGGTTGCCCGACTGGGTGGTTGTTGCCTGAGACGAGCGCGAGGTCTCTACCAGTGTTTCATCGGCCTCGAATCGTGGCCCCACAGCCGTCGCCGTCGCCGGCACAATTGCTGAGAGCACAGCCAGCAACGCCAGGAGTCGTACCACTCGCCCCCGCATAGACCCCCATTACCCCACAACATCCTGCCGGTAGCGATGCACCACCAGCCACGCGGCACCCTGTCGCCACGCTCGGCGAGAGTATTCCACGCACACCAATATACAATCAGCGTACGTTCGTCCATACGAAGCCGCCGTTGGGTGGGGATCACATCGCAACGCGCAAGGATGCGCTGGTCCAGACAGAACAGACGGTCGAGACGAACCCCTACGTCCGTCGACACATCTCAACCTGGCTCGGTGGCGTCCTCGAAGCCGAGTCGCTGGCGTTGATTGAACGATTCAACCCGCGGCTGCTGGGGTATATGCTCGGTGAACGTCCGAAGAACAAAACGCGCGTCCTGCGGGACATTCGGTGATGCGTGATGCGTGATGCGTGATGCGTGATGCGGGACGTGGGACGCGGGACGTGGGACGCGATGGTCTGGTAGGGGCCGTGTCCTGTACCGGCCCGCGCCCGCAGGCGCCCGCGTCGATACGTCGGGGTGTCAAACACGGGTCGCCAACGTTCGCGCCCGTATCGATACCCTCGTGTCGTCAAGAAGGCGCCTGCGGGCGCGGGCCGGTACAGGACACGGCCCCTACCAGACCATCCTCCGCATCACGCATCACGCGTCCCGTGTCCCGTGTCCCGTGTCCCGCATCACGCGTCCCGACGCCTAATCCTGCTTCGGTCCGGTGTAGACGAACTCGAAGAGCATCCGGTCGGGGGATTCGAACATGATCTGGTAGTAGGTCGAGTTCTCGCTGGAGAACTCAGGGCGGTGGCGTGGGGTCTCGAAGAGCATCTCGACGTCCTTTGAGGTCAGGTGTTTCGCGGCGGCGTCAACGTCAGCCTGCGATTCGGCGCCGATTGCGAAGTGGTTCATGCCGGTGCCGTCGTAGTCGTTGCTGACATCTTTCGCGTTGCCGATGAACCAGACGCTGGCTCCGCCATTGGCCGAGACTCCGAGGACATCTTCCCCTTCGTGTTCGATGTCCCAGCCGAGAAACGTGAACAGATCCTTGTAGAAGGTGATGTTCTCGGTTCGAACATTGAACTGAATGTGCGACAGGCTGCTCTGCACGGTGGACTCCCTTCGTCCGCTCATCATGCCGGTGTGTACGTTCATACCGGCGCCTACGCAGAATAGATCATCCGTTCTAGTCTGTCCAGAGCCAGATGACCGGTATTGAGTGGCAAATTGGAATGCCATCGCGAGGTCGCGATATCGCCGTTGCGATGGTGTTCTCCAGGTGGCGGGACGTGGGACGTGGGACGTGGGACGTGGGACGTGGGACGCGTAATGCGTGATGCGTGATGCGTGATGCGTGATGCGTAATGCGGGGAACGTCACGCGTGGTTCGTCAACGCGGACGCGTCCTATCTTTGGTAGGGGCCGCGCCTCCGTGCCGGCCCTGCGCCGTGAGGCGCCCGGTGCGACGATGAGGCGGTTGCCACGGGATTCAACGTCTGCGCCCGTGTTCACACGCCCTCGTTGTTACGAAGGCGCCTGCGGGCGCAGGGCCGGCACGGAGGCGCGGCCCCTACCGAGATTCGCATCACGCATCACGCATTACGCATTACGCATCACGCATTACACGTCCCACGTCCCGCAACACAAGGAACCGGCAGTCTCACCGTCGAGACTGCCGGTTCAGTGCGAGTGCTGATCGGGTTAGTAGTTAGGTCAGTTGGACGGATTCGTCGTAGTCGCTGTCGGTGCCGGTCATTGGTGGGTTCTGCCAGCCCTGGTTGTCGATCTCGTCATTGCGGACGTTGAGGCGGGCGGTGCTGCCATCGGTGACGGCAACGGCGCTGAATGGAACGTAGATGTCGCGCGCCATCGGGCGGTCGACGAGGACCGTATCGCTGCGGACTTCCTTGATGATGCCGACCTCGTCGCCGTCCGCGCCGACGACGGTCATGTCGGGCGCGAACGACAGGCCAGTGCCGGTTCGGCCACCTTCGAGTCTGACGTTGCCGGTGACTGCCCGGTTGGTCTGCGTCAGCCGGTCGGTGCCACGATCCCACCCGGTCGGTTGCTCGCGGTTGATTCGCAGGCGGTTGTGGACATCGACGACACCGCGCGCCTCGTGGGCGGCGTCCTCGGCCATCCGCTTCGTCCAGCGGCTATCGACCGTGCCTTCGAGCGTGACTTCGCCGTTCTCGACCGTCACATCGATGTCGCTGGCGTCGATGTCGTCGTGCTCCCAGAGGATTTCGCTGACATCCTCGCGGATACGCTCGTCGGAGCGCTGGTAGCCCCGCGGGCCACGTCCGGCGAATCCGCTGGTCGTGCGCTGCATGTCCCTGTCGCCACGGGTTGAACGGCCCCAGTTACGGTCGCGGTCGAAGTCGCGTCGCGCGTAGCCGGAGGTGCCGCCGAAGCCCTGCTCGCGGTTCCGGTCGTCGTCGCGGCCATAGCGGACGCGTGCGTCGTCTATCGAGCCGAAGCGGTCGTCGCCGGAGCGGTCAGTGCGGCGTTCGCGGTATGGATCGTCGCCGGATTCGCGCCAGCTGCGGTAGCGATCTCGGCCGGATTCAAGCCAGTCGCGACCTTCGCGAACTGCCCCGCGCATCGTCCCGCGCCAGTCGCGCTCGCGGTTCTGGCCACGGCCCCACTGAGTGCGGTCTTCCTTCGGGCCGAATTCGCCGCGCCATTCGTCGCGATCTCCTGAGCGGTAGACATCCATGTCGAGGTCGTAGCTGCGGCTCATCTGCCGTTGCTCGTCGCCCCGGCCGCGTCCCCAGTTGACTGGCTGCTGCCGGTAGCGCCTGCGCCTCTCGCGGTCGTCGTCATCCCGATCGTCGTCGTCACGGTCTCGGAAATCGCGTGGATCGGCCTCGCGGTAGCCAGTGACCGGGCTACCCTCCCAGCCGGAACCGCGTGTTGGGCGGACACGGCTGTATGGGTCGTAGCCCTCTTCCATATCGGCGTCCCAGTTGTCGCGGCCGCCGAAGCCTCGTCGTTCGTTCCGTTCGTAGTTGCTGAAATCGCGGCCCATTCGTGCGGCTCCTTCCCGCGGATAGTTCGACATTCCTGAGCCTTCTCAGCGGCGGCGCTGCCGCTCTCGGAGTGGGTGCAAGTTGTGTGCCGACCAGTCCCCGGTCACTGGCACGGCGGCGATTCTGTCTTACTGTCACGAATGTGCTGTCGCGGTTCCAGCCGGGCATTGGTGCACATGTGTCGAAAATCGGGACTTCCGGGGGCGCGTAGGTCTCGTTCTTTGACCCTCGGGCGACGCAATTCCTGCCTCATCGTTGCGTTTGCAAAATCGACGCAGATGTCCCCGTCACCACCCCTCGAAACCTGCCGAGCCTGAACGGTTCGGACATTCCGCTGCTAGCCACCGACCCGAACTTTCGTGATATTGCCGCGAACGTACGCGGGTGTACCGAACGTCCTAGGACATTCGTCACGAAGGGCTAGCCAGAACTGGTGGCACCGGTTCCGGACGTTCAACGCATACGCCCAACGCCGCTCTCTACCTACCCTCAGGACTGTCGCAGGAAGGCCATCGCCTTTTGCGGTGCCAGGCAGTCAATGGCCAGTTGATCCGCCTGATCGCTCGACCTGAGGCGAATGTCCGGCCAGGGGAATGGCCCGTTTGTGGGTTTGCGTGTCGGTAGGTTAGGAAGTTGGGCCCGGTATGTCTCGGAGTTTGCACGTTCGTCGATTAGCACATGTTGTTCTCGCACTGGTTGTTATTGCGGTTTCGTTCAATATCTTTTCAGGTATGGTCGGCTCGGAAGCCTCGGCGGCTCCCGGGCTTGTGACGCTTCCCGGTACGTTTGAAGTCGAGGATTACACCAGTTTCGCCGATTCAACGCGCGGCAATAGTGGTCGCGCCTATCGCAATGATGATGTCGATATCCAGCGCTGCTTCGACACCGTCTCGGCGGGGACCTGCTACAGCGTCTCGTGGGTGACCCCGGGCGAGTGGCTGGGCTTCGACGTCGCCGTCGCCAGCAGCGGCACCTATTCCTTCTCGACCCGCGTGTCGTCCTTCTTCTCCAGCCAGAAGTTCCACTTCGAGGTTGATGGCGTCAACGTCACCGGCCCGATCGAAGCCCCGAACACCCGCAGCGTCCTGCGCTGGGCCGATGTCACCAGCAACCCGGTTGCGCTGACGGCCGGCAATCACAAGCTGCGGCTGGTCGCTGACGGCGGCAACTTCAACATCAACTCGGTCACGGTCAAGCAACTGACGGTCGATGCCGCGCCACAGCCGGCCCAGCCGACCGAGGTTCCGGCCACGCCGACTCAGGAGCCAACCCAGGAACCGACGCAGGAGCCGACGCAGGTTCCGCCGACGGCCACGCCAGAGCCGACGCAGGTTCCACCGACCGCGACGCCGGAGCCGACCCAGGTTCCGCCGACGCCGACGACTGAGCCTGCCCCGTCTGGCCCGCAGATTCCTTCCACCATCAGCGTCCCTGGCACGATCGAGGCCGAGTTCTACAAGACCTTCTCGGACACGACGCCGGGCAACCAGGGTAAGAAGTTCCGCAACGACGACGTTGACATCGAAGCCTGCTCCGATCCGGCCTCCACTGGCGAGTGCTACAACATCGCCTGGGTCAAGTCGGACGAGTGGCTGGGCTACGAGATCGATGTCGCCAAGAACGGCTCGTACACCTTCACGACCCGCGTCGCCTCGCCGAACGATGGCCGCAGTATCCGCTTCGAGCTGAATGGCACGGACGTGACCGGTCAGATCGCTGTCCCGAACACCGGCGGCTACCAGAACTGGACCAACGTCACCAGTGAGCCGGTCTCGCTGCCGGCCGGCAAGCACACGCTGCGGATGGTGCTGGGCAACTCCAGCTTCAACATCAACAACATTGCCGTCACGGAAGTTGCAGCCCCGGCTCCGGCACCTGCTCCGGAGCAGGACCAGACCCAGGCGCCCGTCACGAATGGCCCGACCTACTACGTCGCGCCGAACGGCAACGACAAGGCTGATGGCTCCGAGAAGAACCCATGGCGCAGCCTGTCGGTCTCGATGAAGAAGCTCAAGGCTGGTGACACGCTGCTGGTCCGTGGCGGCACCTACAAGGAGCGCGTCGAGGTTCGTGGCGAGTCGGTCCCGCGTGGCCGCGCCGATGCCCGCATCACCGTCAAGGCCTACCCGGGCGAGGAGCCACTGGTCGTTGGCATCTTCTGGATCTCGAACGCCGACTACTGGACCTTCGACAACATCGACGTGACCTGGGATAGCGCCGCGAACAACAACCAGGAGCACATGGTCCGGATGTACAAGGGCCACGGCTGGATCTACCAGAACAGCGAGATCTACGGTGCTCGCTCGTACGCCGGGTTCCTCGTCAACGGCAACTCGACTGGCTGGACGATCGCGAACAACTATATTCACGACACGCACCGGGCCAACGCCGACAGCCAGGATCAGCTGATTTACGTCAGCGACGGCAGCAACGGTGTCATCGAGCGGAATCTGCTGGTGAATGCGCCGAATGGCCGCGGCGTTAAGCTGGGCAACCCGAAGTCAGGCGAGAACCTGCCGGCCAACGTGGTCGTCCGCTACAACACGATCGTCAACACCAACGCAGGCAGCATTGGGGTCTCGTTCGATGGTCACGACAACCTGATTCACAACAACGTGCTGGTCAACCCGGGTGGTAGTTTCTACACGATTCATGCCTACGAACTGACCGGAAAGAACAACGTCATCCGCGACAACGTCGCCTTCGGTTCGAAGAAGGGCGTCGTCGATACGAAGACTCCGTTCATCGACGGTGGTAACGTCGTCGCCGACCCGATGCTGGACGGCCGCTTCAAGCCGACCAACGCCGCCGCCTACGATGCCAATGGTGTCCTGCTCTACGGCCACCTGGCAGGCGCAAGCCGCTAACTCCCAACAATACCCACCTAACCTGGCACCGCCCGCGCTCGATCTGGACGCGGGCGGTGCTGCGTAACGCGAGGGATGAGTGAGGCCCAACATCCCTCAACAGGACTCCTGTTTGATTGTGAATTCCTGCTGTCCACTGGTTGAATGGGGCAACACGAGCGTTGTCCTGTTGCTGGGTTGGGGATGTCCTTGGTGGATCTGACAGTCGAACAGGCGCTGGCGCTCGCGCCGGATGCGAGTTCCGCGAATGCAGGTCGGAAGCTGGCAAAGCCTGCCGATTGGCGTAGCCTGGGGCGCAATGACGACGCGCTCTGGGGCGAGTGTCAGGGAAGCGCGCTCTACCAGACGCGGGTTGACCTGCGTGATTACGCCACGAAATGCTCCTGCCCCAGCCGCAAGTTCCCCTGCAAGCATGCGCTCGGTCTGCTCGTGCTGGCGGCAGCGTCGCCGGAGATTGTCCCGGGCGGCGATTCGCCTGAGTGGGTCACGAGTTGGCTGAAGCAGCGCGCGCAGCGAGTAGAACAGACCTCGGACGGCAGCGCCGATGCCACGGCCCCGCCAAAGCCGAAGGGGCGGCGGGCTGCCGATCGACGTCTGGCGCGGGTGCGGGCTGGTGTCGAAGCGCTCGACCTCTGGCTGGACGACCTGATCCGCAACGGATTGGCGCAGGCCGGAACACAGCCTGCCCGGTTCTGGCAGCAGCAGGCAGCGCGGCTGGTCGATGCCCAGGCGCCGGGTCTGGCCGGTCGCGTTCGTCACCTGGCCGAGATTCCGAACGCCACGCCCGATTGGCCGGCGCGGCTGCTCGATGAACTCGGCAAGTTGGCCCTGCTGACGCATGCCTTCGACCGGCTTGATGACCTCGACCCAGCCCTGCGGGATGACGTCCGGACGGCGATCGGCTGGACGTTCGAGCGGGATGACGTGGTCGAACGGGGTGAGACCATCACCGACGACTGGCTCGTCATCGGCCAGCGGGTGGTGACGGAGGAGAAGTTGCGTGCGCAGCGGACGTGGCTGCGAGGTGTCGCCAGCGGCCGCGATGCGCTCGTCCTCCAGTTCGCGCACGGGGCGGCTTCGTTCGCGGAGGCGTTCGCACCCGGTACCTGCTTCATGGCTGATCTGGCGTTCTTCCCGAGCGCGTTCCCGCTACGTGCCATCGTCCGCGAGCGGCGGGGCAGTCCGGCCCCGATCCGGCAGCAGATGGCGACCGGCGAGTCGATCGACGCGCTGCTGGATGGCTGGGCGCGGGCGCTTGCCTGCCAGCCGTGGATCGAGCGGATGCCGGTCATCCTCCATGAGGTTGTCCCGGCCATTCGGGATGACTGCGGCTGGGTTGTCCGCGAGGAGTCGGGGATGGCGCTGCCGCTCAGTGGCGCCGCGCACTGGACGCTGATGGCCCATTCGGGTGGCCGGCCGGTTGACCTGACGGCTGAGTGGGATGGCCGGGCGCTGACGTCGCTCGGCCTGTTCGTCGCCGGTGAGTGGCGCGCGCTGCCGGAGGCCGGCTGATGGACGATCTCCTCAAGGTCGCGGTAGCCGGGACGTCGCGGGCAGGTGGGGGTATACGTCCCTCGCATGCGCCAATCGACCGGGCTATCGCGCAACTCGATCTGCCCGGAGGCGAGCGAAGGTTGCTGTTGGCCGCAGGGGCGTACGCGATCCGGCGACGGGCCGGAGTCCTGCCGCTGGCAGATGTGGACGCGGTCGATGTCGCGGATGACGACGTGTGGGACGTCGCGCCCGATCGGGTCGGACTGCTCCTCCGCCTATTGCTGGCGAAGTATGTCAACGATCTGCTGCCCGAAGCACTCGAACGCCTCCAGCGGTCGCAGCTGCTGATTCCTCCGGCGCTGCTTCCGGCTGCCCTCGACGCCGGGAAGGGGTCCAGAGCGGTTCGCCCGGCACTACAGGCGATCATCGGCGAGCGTGGCCGCTGGCTTGCACGACATAACAGGGATTGGGCCTGGGCGACGGCTCCCGCTGATGATGAACTGGCCGCGAATGTCGACACGATCTGGCAGGAGGGCAAACAGGCCGAACGACTGGCTGCCCTGCGATTGGTCCGGTTGAGCGATCCGGCCCGTGCGCTGGCGATGCTGGAGAGTACCTGGAAGCGCGAGCGGGCGACCTTTCGTGCCGAGGCGGTCGACATCCTTAGCAGCAATCTGTCGGCAGGTGACCAGCCGTTCCTCGAAGCAGCGCTCGACGACAAAGCCGAGTCGGTCCGGGAGCGCGCGGCGGCGCTGCTGCCCCGAATTGCGGGGACGCTGCAGGCTCACGAGGCGGTCGCGCAGGCGTCGCCACTGATCGGCAAGCGGTTGGGCTTCCAACTCGTTGTCCGCCCGCCGGATGGCGCGTCGGACAGCGAACGGGCCGCCGCGATGACCGAGGCGATTGGCCGCGTTCCGCCGTCGCACTGGCAGGAGCAACTTGGCAAGAATCCGGATGACCTCATCAGGTCGCTCGGGCGCGACCGCGACTGGGGTTTCGCGCTGCTCGACGGCTTGACACGGGCGACGGTCGATTTCGCTAACGCGGAATGGGCAGCGGTACTGGCGCAGACATGGCTCACGGCGGCACCGGCGCTCGGGATGGCAGCCAAGTCATACGCCGGAACTTACGACGTGACGATCCGCGACCACCTGATCGCGTTGTTGCAGATCGTCCGGCCCGGCGACGCCGAGCGGATCATCGCGGGTGCGATCTCCGGTTCGTTCGATCCGGTTCGAGTCGCGGCGATCCTGCCGCACCTGTCGCGCCCGTGGAGCGTCGACTTCACCGACCGTTACCTGCGCTCGTTCCGCGACCTGGCCGAGATGGCCTTCCGGCAGTCGCAGGTCAACTGGAACGCGATCAACGCCTGGACGACATCGTTCCAGACGGCTGCGCTGGCGATCCCGGGCGGCAGCATCCAGCAGGCGGTTGTGCTATTGACCCAACTGACGGAGCGCGAGTCGCGCCATGCGCCCGATTACCGCTGGACCTACTGGAAGCAAGCGCTGACGACGAATATCGACACGCTGCAGATGCGGCGGCGGATCATTGAGGAGATACCTGGATGACGAACCCGACTGGGAACGGTGCCGTCCTGCGCGCGCACGCCGAGCAGCAGTTCGCCGAGGAACTGGACGCGCTGGCGCGTGTCGATACGCGCCAGCGACCACCCAACTGGCGGCTCTCACCATGGGCTGTCAAGACCTACCTGCTGGGTGGGACGCTGCCCAATGGCGCGACGATCAGCCCGAAGTACATCGGCAACCCGCGACTGGTCGAGATCGCCGTCGCGACGCTGGCGACCGACCGGGCGCTGCTGCTGTATGGCCTGCCGGGGACGGCTAAGTCGTGGGTGTCGGAGCATCTGGCAGCCGCCATCTCGGGCGACTCGACGATGCTGGTGCAAGGCACAGCCGGGACCGATGAGAACTCGATTCGCTACGGCTGGAACTATGCCCGCTTGATTGCCGAGGGTCCCTCGCGGGACGCGCTCGTCACCAGCCCGGTCATGCGGGCGATGGAGGAGGGCAAGATCGCGCGGGTCGAGGAACTGACGCGCATCCCCTCCGAGACGCAGGACACACTCATCACGATCCTCTCGGAGAAGACGCTGCCGGTGCCCGAACTTGGCAGCGAGGTCCAGGCCCGAAAGGGGTTCAACCTGATCGGGACGGCCAACAACCGCGACCGGGGTGTCAACGAACTCTCCAGCGCGCTGATGCGCCGCTTCAACACAGTCGTCCTGCCGACTCCTGCCACGATCGAGGAAGAAGTCGAGATTGTCACCCGCCGGGCGGCTGACCTCGGCCGCGCGCTGGAGTTGCCGGCCGAGAAACCGGCCCTCGACGAGATTCGCCGGGTCGTGACGATCTTCCGCGAGTTGCGTGACGGTCTGACGCTCGACGGCCAGACGAAACTCAAGAGCCCGAGCGGGACGCTCTCGCCAGCCGAAGCGATCTCGGTCGTGACGGGTGGTCTGGCCTCGGCGGCCTACTTCGGTGATGGTGTCCTGCGGGCTGGCGACCTCGCGGCCGGACTGGTCGGCGCGGTCGTCAAGGACCCGGTCCAGGACCGCGTCGTCTGGCTGGAGTACCTGCAAACCGTCGTCAAGGAGCGCGACGACTGGAAGGACTTCTACCGCGCCAGCCAGGACGTCCTGTGACGAGCCATGCCGTCTTCGGCATCCGGCACCATGGGCCGGGCTCGGCGCGCGGCCTCGTCGCGGCGCTGCGTGAGTACGCGCCTGATGTCGTCCTGATCGAGGGGCCGCCCGACGCCGCCGAGGTACTGCCGCTGGCCGGTCACGAGGCGATGCGCCCACCGGTCGCGCTGCTCGTCTACCGGCCCGACGAGCCGAAGCAGTCGGTCTTCTACCCGTTCACCCATTACTCGCCCGAGTGGCAGGCGATCGGCTTCGCGTTGGCTCACGACATCCCGGCCCGCTTCATCGACTTGCCGGTCGCGCTGCGCTTTGCGCTGGATGCCGAAGAACGGGCCGCCGAAGGCGACGAGCCACCGGCCCAACTGGCGACCGATGAGATCCGCGAGTCGCCGTTCGTGGCGCTGGCTCGTGCCGCCGGTTACTCCGATCCCGACCTCTGGTGGGAGCGGGTGATCGAGCAACGCCGCGACGCGAGCGACGTCTTCGCGGCGATCAGTGAGGCGATGTCGGCCCTGCGCGAGGAGGCTCCGGAACCGGAACGTAGCGAGCAGATGCGTGAGGCGCACATGCGCCAGATGATCCGGGCCGCCAGGCGCGAGGGATTCGAGCGGATCGCCGTTGTCTGTGGCGCGTGGCATGTGCCCGCCCTCGCCGAACTGGGACCGGTCAAGCCGGATACCGACCTGCTGAAGGGCATGAAGAAGGTCAAGGTCGAGGCGACCTGGATTCCGTGGACGAACTCGCGTCTGTCCTACCGCTCGGGCTACGGAGCGGGCGTCCGCTCGCCCGGCTGGCACGCGCACCTCTGGGCGGCAACCAACGACGACTACGCGCCCGGCTGGGTCGCCCGTGCTGCCCGGCTGCTGCGCGACGAGGGGCTGGACGCGCCATCCAGCAACGTGATCGAGGCCGTTCGGCTGGCTGAGACGTTGGCTGCCCTGCGCGATCTGGCATCGCCGGGCCTCGATGAACTCAACGAAGCGATTCTCACCGCCCTCTGCCACGGCAACATCGCGCCGATGCAACTGATCCGCGACAAACTGGAGATCGGCGATGCATTGGGAGAGGTGCCGCCTGATGCCCCGGCTGTCCCGCTACAGGCCGACCTCGCCGCCCAGCAGAAGCGGCTGCGGCTGAAGCCATCGACCGAACAGCGGCTGCTCGATCTCGACCTGCGCAACGAGACCGACCGCGAGCGCAGTCGCCTGCTCCACCGCCTGCGGGCGCTCTACATCGAGTGGGGAACACGCGAGCACGCGAGCGGCAAGGGCACGTTCCGCGAAGCATGGAAGATCCAGTGGAAGCCGGAACTGGCCGTCTCCGTCATCGACGCTGCCCGCTGGGGCAACACGGTTGAATCCGCTGCCGTTGGGCGGCTGCGTTCCAGCGCCGATACTGCCGAACGACTCCCACAACTCACCAGCCTGCTCAACATCGCGATCTACGCCGCCCTGCCGGAAGCGGTCAACCACATCCTGCACCGCATCCGCGATGTCTCGGCGGTTGCGACCGACGTGCGCCAGATGCTCGACGCGCTGCCGCCACTGGCGCAGGTCGCCCGCTATGGCGATGTCCGTGAGACCGACCGCGAGCAGGTGCTGCCGGTCATCGACGCCATCTTCGAACGGGCAATCGTTGGCCTGCCGGTGGCTTGCGCGTCGCTGGACGACGATGCTGCTGTCTCAATGGCAGAGAGCATCGGTCGGGGACATGAGAGCGTCATCCTGCTCGACCGACCTGAGCAGCGCGCCGAGTGGCAAACGGCGCTGCGCGGGATCAGCGAACGCGAGGGCGTCCACGGCCTCGTCCGAGGCTGGTGCTGCCGCTTGCTGCTCGAAGAGGGCGTCCTCGACAGTGCCGAACTTTCCCGGCTAGCGCGCCTCTCCCTCTCTCCGGCCACACCAACCAGCGAAGCGGCCGCCTGGATCGAGGGTGTGACACGCGGCAGCGGCCTCGCGCTGCTCCATCAGGACGGCCTCTGGCTGGCGATCGACGGCTGGTTGCAGGAACTCGATGGCGACCTCTTCACGGCCACCCTCCCGCTCCTGCGCCGCGCCTTCTCCGGCTTCTCCGGCCCCGAACGTCGCGCAATGGGCGAGAAAGCTCGCACGCTTGGCTCGCCTTCGCAAGCAACTTCAGACGGCGACGGACTTGAGCAACTTGATACCGAGAGGGCAGACCTCGTCCTGCCAGTCCTGTCACAGATTCTCGGCGTCGTTATCGAAGGGCGGGAATCGGGGCTCGAGAATCGGGGGCATCAAGCGGAACCGTCCCCTCCGCCATTCCCGAATCCCGAGTCCCGATTCCCGAACCATGAGGTCCCACATGGCAATTGATGAGCAGGAACGCCTACGCCGCTGGCGGCTGATTCTTGGCGAGGACGCTGGTGACGGGCTGTGCATCAGCCTTGCCGGTAATGACCTCGGAATGGACCGTGCGCTGGAATCGCTCTACGGCGATGGCGCCGCGCGACAGGGCGGGTTGGGTGCATCGGCCCCGAACGTGACCCGCTGGCTGGGCGATATCCGCACCTACTTCCCGACCTCGGTCGTCCAGGTCATGCAGCAGGACGCGCTGAACCGCCTCGGTATCAGGCAGATGCTGCTGGAGCAGGAACTGCTGGCGACGGTTGAGCCGGATGTCCACCTTGTCGGCACGCTCCTCTCGCTCTCGAAGGTCATCCCCGAGCAGACGAAGGAGACGGCCCGGATGGTCGTTCGCAGAGTCGTCGAGGACATCGAGAAGCGGCTACGGGCGAAGACGATTCAGGCCGTCCGTGGCAGCCTCAACCGCGCTACCCGCACGAACCGGCCTCGCCCGAATGAGATCGACTGGGACCGGACGATCCGCGCCAACCTGAAGCACTACCAGCCCGACCACGGCGTCATCATCCCCGAGCGTGTCATCGGCCACGGTCGCAAGCGCCAGTCACTGCGCGACATCGTCCTCTGCGTCGACCAGTCCGGCTCGATGGCGACCTCAGTCGTCTACTCCAGCGTCTTCGCGGCTGTCCTGGCCTCGCTCCCTGCTGTCAGCCTGCGGATGGTCGTCTTCGACACGGCAGTCGTTGACCTGACCGAGGAGTTGCATGACCCGGTAGACCTGCTGTTCGGTACCCGTCTCGGTGGCGGTACCGACATCAACCGCGCCATGACCTACTGCCAGTC